>ULTJ01056463.1_pt1 | contig 67210 bp, 81 predicted proteins | sample 1957491 | NCBI WGS metagenome assembly ULTJ01 (sample SAMEA4835731, study PRJEB28245) | human gut metagenome | biome: gut microbiome; material: fecal sample | place: Denmark | collected 2008 | reverse complement strand
TACTTCTGTCTGTTTAATAAATCGCTAGGTTATTATAAATACAATATTGAATTATAATGAGATTTAAGGTTATAGAATGCAGTAGTTGTATCACTACAATACATACCTTCTAATGAGATACATCCATTTTTTCTGAACAGCATAAAATAATGTAGCATTCAAATTATTATAATCTCTAGCATATTCAAAATCAAAATCATATCCAATCATAGTTCCATCTATTTTATATGCATGGCCAGAGTCATAGACACTACTACAATCATGAACTTTAGATGTATAAACATTAGTTATTTTCTTTATAGAATTATTATTAGAAGCGTCAGACTTATTAAATATAGATGATGTTTGCATGACATGAAGTATTACCAGATAATGATGAACCATCGGAATAGTGATCCATATCTACGAATCTACAATATAATTTTCCATTATTTTGATAAATATAGTCTATATCACTGTATTTAATACGATCTAATATATCAAATCCTATCAATGTACCATTTAATGTATATCCATCTTTAGTAATATAAATATTACTAAGCTTTTTTATAGAAGCGTCATTAGTATTTTAAAAAGTATTTATTTTCACTTGTATAGTATAAAATTGAAATAGAAAGAAGAAAGAGTACTTCTATTTATGTATTAGCAAAAAAACAAATATAGTGTACTTATAGGAGGTACAATTATGCTGACCGAAAAAAATATTAATGATGTGGCAACGTTGAGTGTTATTGGTAACGACAACGGCAAAGGAATCAATCCGACCGTGATCGATTATAAAATAAACAATGGAGGGTATTACGCCCTCGCATTGGTAAAGCTAAATGATGCATATACCATTTTCAACATTGCTGGAATGGTTGCCCCTAGCGGGATACAAGCTGAAAGAGTAGGCTTGTATGTATGCAATCCTGAATGGGATTGCATAATAGATATTGTTTCCAAGAGCGAATTAATTTCTGACGAGCAGACTGCTCGTCAGAAGTTTGAAGATTACTGCAAGCTTCTATAAAGCAAAATGTGAGTAAGAGATATCTCTTACTCACATTTATTTTTTTTATAATGATTTGACGCTTCTATTAAGAGTACTGTAATCACAACACCTAGTGATTATTCATCTGTAGATTTTAAGCTTGGAATTCCAGTAGGCGTATTTCCATATTCATCTAGAGATATAAGCGTATATCAATTGTATGAAGTATATTATAGATATTATGATTCTACCATTATATCATTTGGAATTAGAAGTATTAATATTAAAAATAATGGAAATATAGAGTATTGTATAGGTCAGCAAATTTTAGTGTATTATATTCCAATTTGAAATATAAAAAATATTTAAAGTTAACCCTGCAATTCTTTTAAATTTAGTAAAATCATCACCAATAGCTTGACCAACGACTATTACATAATTATCGTTATTATTTTTATATTGCATTATAAATTGGAATCCTTCGCTTAAATCATTATTACCAATAATAGTATTAATTAAAATTTTATCTAGTGATATTGTATATCCATTTATAGAACTAATAGCTGTCATCATTTTAATAGAAGCGTCAGACTTATTTATAAAGGAGGTAAATTTATTATGGGAATTATTATAAATGAAAAGTGTGTTACTTATAATAAAATTTATGATATTAAGAATACTAAAATAGATAAATATAAATTGGTTATCATTGGTGAAATACATGGATCTTCTATGATTGGGGTTTATGATAAACTTCTTAAATCTTCTCATTATGATTACTTTCTTGCTGAATTTGCTTATGATGATAAAGCTCTTACTAGAGAAGATATTAAATATAAAATGGATCATGCTACTAATGGTGGAATGGGTCCGTGTGATTATCAATATAATTATTGGCTTTATGAATTAGCATATAAATATAATATTCCTTTGATTGGTATTGATAGAGGAGATACTAATAGTTTTAAATCTAGAGAAGAAGAATTTAAAACTAGAGAATCTATTATGATCAATACTATTCAACAATATTCAGGAAAAGGAAGATGCTTAGTGCAAATAGGAGATGCTCATGTAAGAAATATTCCTATTAGTAAAGAATATATTAAGCAATATAATTATGATGATGAATTCTACGAAGGAAATATTGATAATCAAACAGTATCTTTTGCAAGTCCAATATATGAAAAATATGTAAATGATCCAAATGCAATTATATTTAGAAATAAAAAAGAATATGAAGATGAACAAAAATTTTTAAAAGAAAATTCATAAAGATAGAGGTAGAGTATTTTTACTCTACCTCTATTATATTTTAATTATTGTACTAAATAAATATATAATATAATAATGAGATAGAAGGAAGAAAGAGTACTTCTATTGGCCTGTAAATAAAAGTGGAGGTATTAAAATGATTGATGGATTAAAGATGCTTACAGAAGACGATGTAAAAATCGAATTCTTAGAATCAGCAAACAATGGAATATGCTATATTGCAATGGTTGAGTATTCGATTAGTTATGGCAAAATCGAATATAAGATGTATTCCGTAAGAACTGTTGTAAAAATACCAATTTTTAGAACTCGTCGTTGTATTATTGTAGATAATATTCCTGATAATGAATATATCGATGCTAATTACGATAATGTCAAATGCCGTTATGATAATATGGCTAAAACATTATTTGAAAATAATAGAATAGTATATGATGGTGTCGAAACCATTGATCAAAATGCGTTTGTATCTAAGATTTGCTTGGATGCATGTGTAAAAAAGATCAATCGCGCTACAGCAAAATTATATTTCCAAAATATGAACATCAGTTTTTTAAACATTGATGTGAATAAAAAACTTCCGACTCAGTTGGATATGACTATATTTATCAATGGTAATCAGGAAACTATTAGCATTATGAATGTGAACAAAATTAAAAAGCATGGCGCTTCTCGTGCAAGGTCTAATAGTTTTTATATCATTGATAAGAAAGTTCATAAATCTATAATTTATTGCATGCTAGATGCAATAAGAGAGATATATGGATATGGACTATACGAATATGGTCTTGACAGATGCGATTTAAAATCTATTAATGATATTCTCAATAAATATAACATTGAATATGGCGATGATATATTTATTGATATTGAATCTAAATACGAATATATCATTAATATGATAGATAATCATATTAATGATAATACTGATGAAATGGTATATCAATAATATAAAAGGAGTGGGTTCCATTCGCCCACTCCTTTTATTTTTTTTTCAAAAAGTAGATTAAAATACAATAATCTGACGCTTCTATTAAGTACATAGATATTTCATTACATCTAAAGAGTAGTATATCATATGAACATAACATATCATCAAATCCTATTATATCTATTATAGGAGTTTTTACAAATATTAGTAATTGTATTCCAATACTTAATAATCTATCTTTTGAAGAAAAAATTGATTCTAATGATAACTTAGTCGAATTCCAAGTAATTGACTATAATTTATATACTATAAGTAGTGGAAAATTAATATTAACAAAAGTATCTGGATATGTTACTATATTTTATATTGAACCTTCCAATTAAATAATCTGACGCTTCTAAGAATTTTGGAAATGGAAGTTTTATTAAATCCATTACTTATGAAGGATATTATACAATTAGTGATAAATATATAAACCATATGAGTTCAGATACTTGTATTAGAACTACTGTATCTAAAATGTATGATGTTGTGTTATTCGCTGAATTAGAAACTACAAACAATACTTTATTAGCTGAGCAAAATCCATATGTTAAAGTATTTCAAAATATTATCAAAGGTTCATTTGCTGGATATGTATTTATGAATTTAATGCCTACATCTTGGAAGATTTTATATAATAATACTTCTAGCAATGATTTTATTGGGCCATATGTTGAATATGATCATTGTCCTACAAGTGGTGTAGTAGCTAGAAGAAATAGATTATCCATAGAAAGATACTGTGCAAAGTATACTAACAATATGGATTATCAATTATTAGCTAGACAAGGCATTAGATATGATGTATATGGTCTAATGCTTAGAGATGAAATTGCTAATCTATTTAGATAAGTATGACGCTTCTATCAAGCGAACTGTTGTTACTCTTAAATATAATAATACCGAAGTAGGATGTAAATTTACATTAGGAGCTCCAGTTGGAGGATATATACTTACAGAAATTAATAGCTGGATTGTAATACGTATGGATAAAAATATGAATATTCTATATTTGGAATTTATGTTCGTACTTGGTTAGGTGACGGATTAATTGAAAAAATTCAATATATAGATAATTATTATAAAGCTACTATATTTTACATTTAAAAGTATCCCTATGGATTAAAAGTCCATAGGGACTTTATTTTGAAAACTTTATAATAAAATCGTATCGAAATCGATACTCTCACTCTAGAAAGGAGCGTATAATATTATGGGACTTAATATGAACTATCATTTTTTCCTTGAAGGATATCAGTCTCATTGCCATATTCCTGATTATATTAGGGCTAATAATTCTCAGATTCCAGTAGATGAATCCATTCTGAAGGCTACACTAGAATTTGCTAATACTTGTAGAAATTCTGTTTCCACTATTACTTCTGTTTCTGAAGCAGATGCTGGTACTGTTCAATTTGAGCAAATTTATTCTTCTCTATCCACTGCTATTAGATCTGTAGATTCTGTAAAAGCTACTATGCTTAAGACAATAGAAGATGCAAGAATGAATGTAGATAGATCTAGAGATCATAAAAACGATCAAATTGAATCTCAATATAATATTGCAGAGAGAGTAAAGTATCTAGATAAAGCTATTCATTTTGCTAGCACATCTAATCCTGATGATCTAATGTATAATTCTACTGCTAAGCTTTCTGCAGATATTACAGTTAAAGATCAATCATTCCCCAATCTGAATGCTATTAAAGATATTCTTCATGGAAAGTCGATTGCTATTCCTGATAATATCACTGCTTCTTCTGATTATACTACTGGTATGATCATGGATAAAGATTCTGTTCTTTATACTCTGCTTGGTAAGTATTATTCTCCTGTAGAATCTGCTAGTATTATGCAATTTGCAGTGAACTTCACTAATGATTTTATGGATAATACTAAAATAGATCATAAGATTGAAGTACAGGATTATCTAACCGCATTCTCTAATATCAATGCAGTAGATGATATGATCAAGTATCTAGATAATCTTAAAGCAACTACAGAGTCTGCTTTTAATGATTGTCTAAAAACTATGTATGATTACTGTGATCATCTTAAGGGAGAAGCTTCTACTAATTATAAAGAAAATTATGGTACTGTAATTAGTGCATTGATTAACAATGTACAGAATATTATCTGTGCTGCTAATATTGTCACTACTAGAAAAGTAAATATTATTTCTAATCTATATGGTGCAAATGGAGATAGTTGGAAGACTATTGAATTTGCCCATTCTCTGATTGGTAAATACTATGATAAGATCATTACTCCTAATGTAATGGCACAAGATGCTGGAAAAGATATTCCTAATAATGCTATTGTATTCAATGGAGCAGATCAAGTTCAAGAATTTTATAATATTCAGAGCCAGTCTAATATTCTAGATATGCTTATTGAGAATGCTTATAATGAATATATGTATGACGATGCTCTAGAAAAGGTTTTGCAAGAAGCTACTGCTTTGCATGAAAATGATAATAACGGTGGAAATGCTACTCCTGCAAATGGTGGACAATCTGTAGGCTCTGGTGGTGATCAAGGATCTACTGGACAAGCTGGTCAGCAAGCTGCTCCTGCACAACAGCAAAATGCTAATAATGGCCAGCAACAGCAACAATCCGGAACTCAGAATTCTGCCAATAATACAAATGATAAGACTAAGAAGAATAAGTTTGGTATTCTTAATTGGCTGAAGCAAATGATGGGCAGACTCGGTGAAGCTATCAACAAGTTTAAACTTCGTGTTGAGGAAATGATTACTAAAGGCCCTGATAAAAAGTTCTGGGCTGATAATAAAGATAAGATTAGAAATATTGATATTTCTGGTACTGAAGTTAATCAGTGGTATCAATATAAGTTTGATATCTTTAAGAATTCTACTTATATCAAATTCAATCCTACTGATAATACTCTTAAGTCTGATACTGATCTACAAGATGCTATTCTTTCTAAGATTAATGGCGGTACAAAACCCAATATTAATACTGATGAAAAGGATACATTTGCTACCAAGATCAATAAAGTATATCAGGGTGAATATATTAATATTGAAAATGGTAATGGCAAGACTCTAGGAGATATTCAATACAATAAGGATGCTGCATTTACCTTTGTTGATCAATTTATCAATAAAGGATTTAATAGTGAATCTCTAGGCTCTATTACTGAAGATTATCGTAAGATTGATGAAGACTATAAAGATGCTGCTAAGAGATATGATGAATATGCTAATCAGTTTAAGCAGACTCAATCTCAGAATCAAGCATCTAATAATTCTGGTGAACCTAAATCTAATGGTAACACTTCTGGAAACTCTGGCAATCAAAGTGGTAATACACAACAGCAGCAAGCAAATGCTGAATCTGCATTCTCTGATTTTTCCTCTGGATTTAATCTGGCTGAATGCCTTGGATTGATGAACTGTGGAAACGCTATTAATGAAGCAGATATTAAGCCTGATCAATCTACTGCACAATCTGCAGATCAAGCTAACGGTACTATTGATAATGCTGAGCTTGATAAGATGATTCATCGTTGCTTCTCTATGAATATTTCTGCTATTACTGCTAAACTTACTAATGCTATGGCAGCATATAAACAGAATATGCAACTCTTTAAAGCAGTTACTAAAGCATCTGCTGTAAAGAATAAGGATAATAATAAAAAGTAAAAAAAAATAAAGAGGAGTAGAGAATCAAACTCTACTCCTCTTATTACATTATTATAATGCAGATTCAATTAGATTGGAGCAAGTGAATTTTTAGCAATAGCCGCTTTAAGTTTGGTATTGAATTCTTTATCTGCTTTACATAGTCGGTCAAAGATATTTGGTTTCGATTTCTTCGGAACCTCAATAACTTTCTTATCAAGTGTTGGGAATAGATTTGCTACATTTTCAGGAACTCCAGCAGGGATTGTTTTCATAGTAACAATGTTTGTAGATCCATCATCATTATGTACAATGAATTCATTTTCCTTGTAAAAATCAAAAGCTTTGTAAGTATTGTTAGACATAATGTCATCCTTTCTTCTATCATACGATAGAGCTAAAATTGTTAATAAATATTGAAACTTTGGTACCTCTAATACTATTATTTCATATTTATAATATCTAATTGAATCTGCATTTTATTAAAAATAATCCGGGTAGAGGTTAATCCTCTACCCGGTTTTTATTTATTGAATATTATACCTATCTAATGGTAATGTAGGAATAATTTTTCTACACATGTTATCGATCTTCTTAGAACTATAAACTCCAATACCACCGATAAACATACTGAACAATCTATCATCAATGCTTTTATCAAGATCTCCAGGACTTACTAAACTGGCATCTTTAGTAACTCTAAGTTTCAAATTAGCAATTGCTAGGATAGTATAGACGAATTGGCTACACACCATCTCAGTTTTGTTCTTAAATTCATTTCCAAAGTCAGAAGCTTTCTTAAAGAAAATATTAATGATAGTCTTCATAGAATATTTGGTATCATCTTGATGCTTAATATACCAATCTACAGCATCTCTCATCATATCTCTCTGAGCTGCAGTGACAAACAATGCATGAACTTTGAATTTAATACTAGGATCAATTTTCCAATACTTCTCAATGGATTCAATAGTGAATCCTGCAGACTTACCATCTGCAAAGACATTATTATTTGCATTGAAAGTATACATTTGTTTCATAGAAGAATCAAAGCTCATTGCTGCATGAGACCATTCTGTATGAGTATACCATTCAATTGCTCTACTATGTAATGCTTTACCACTGAATAGGCAAATATACACAGGAACAATTTTATCCTTTAATTCTTCATAAGTAGCTTCATTAAAAGAATGGATACTTTTGATATAATCTTCAGCATCAACTTCTCTAAAGATATGCATTGTATGCTTACTATTTCTAACTCTTTCCAATGCTTCTTCATTAAATGGTATTTCAGGATTCCAACCAAGTATAGAGATTTCACTCTTGATTGCATTTTTTTGTTCAGAGTCACTAGTATTCTTCATTCTTACACAAAGTTCACTAATAACTCTTTTCCAAGAAGTTTCATCTACTACTTCTTCATGAGAAACATTTACATCAGAACTAAAATAATCAATTTTATCAGTAGGAGAATAATATTGATCAATAGGAGCAATAACCATATTAGAATTATCACTAGTATATCCATCTTGATTATTCATATATTTGGATAATAGTCTTGAATACATAGTATCATTATCATATCCAAAGATATTATATGCAGTTCTGTTAGATAGAGTTCTCTTATCCTGATTAAGAGCAAGGTATTGATTATACTTTGTTTTCAATCTATCAATATCTTCTTTACCTTTATTAGAAACAATATTATCTGGATAGATAAGTACTAGTCCATAATTCTTTTCTGCTTCCTCTGCTTGTTTAATTTTTGCTACATAAGTTGTAGCATCATCAGAAAAGACAGTATCATGGCTACTAGAAGTAGAAGCTTCATGAAGAGTATTTAGATTTGCTAGATTAGAAACCTGTTCTTCTAGTCTAGTAATAGGATCACCAAGAATAAAGGATCTTACCCCTTCACAGATATCTTGAATCTGTTCATCAAAACTCTGTACCTGCTCAAACCTAGTATCATATTTAATTTGATCATCGGATAGAAGTTTAGAACCTTCTGTAAGCCTTCTATAGATATAGTCTCTAGAAACTTCTCCTGCAAAGAAAATCTTTCCATAAGCTTCACACATTGCTAGCTCGTCATATAGCTCTTTTGCTGTTTGCTTATCTTTGATCTTAAACGTGGTATATTTTTTAGAGATTTTAGATTTATCAGTTTTAAAGACTTTATAGAATCCATGTTCCTCAGGATCTACAGAGTACATTGTATATTGTACAGGATCTTTAGTAATAGAATAATTAAATACATTATTTTGCATATGCTGGATAATATAATAATTATCTTTATCACATTCATAAGGAATAGGATTCGGAGTTAGAGGAATAGCAGATCCAATAGCACCAGACATAGACTCTGTAATCTTGCTATTAGTAATAAAAGGCTTAATCATTTTTTCATCTTCAGGAAGGCAAGCATTTACATAATCATTTAGATTCATACCATTCTTAATTTTAGAGCTATTTACAGAGCCAACATATAGATTTTTATAATTACCCCAAATCCATGCATTTGCAATAGCAATTTTAAGATCGAAAATACTATTATAAGGACCATGAATTCCAGTTTGTCCATACCAAGCATTTTCAATCCAATAATATTTTCCATTCTGCTTATAATAAGCAGCAGTATGAGTTTTTCCTCCAGGAGAATTTAGATTATTATATTCAATTACAAATAATCTTCCATTAGAAATATCTTTAGTAGACAATTTACTATGAATATAATTTGCTTGATCGTGACAATCTCCATATCCATATTCTTCTACCTCTTCAGGAGATAGAAGAATTCCAGTAGATTTATATCTAATATTTGTATTCATCCAACTATAAAGCTCTTTAGGATAATTACTATTAGATACAAATTCTAGCAAAGTAGATTCATTTACTTTAACAGGATTTGCTTCTAGGGTCATATAGTACAAATCATCGTCTTCATAATAGACTTTAAATCCATATTCATCATAAATCATTTTAGCAAGTTTATTATTCTTATCCACAGAGAGATACTTGCAGTTCATAGTTTTAGTAGCGAAATCAAGAATCTGCTTACTCAAACCATGACCCTTATAATCTTTCATAATATCTAAACTTACAATCCATTTAGTACCATCATCTAGATATTCGCAAGATCCTACTTGAGCTACTAGATTCTCTTTATCAAACCACATGTAGCCGTCACATTTATAAGTATCAGTATCTTTACATCTAACATGGCGTAGATCAGGATACTGCTTTTTATACTTTTCAATGATAGTTTCAGTAATATGAACCCTCTTTAGAGAAGATAACTCAATTCTATCCTTAGGTTTAAAATTTCTATCTACGGTACTAGCAGTTTCTAGAAGCATACTTTCATTAACTTTAATAACAGGATCCTTATATCTATGAGCCATGTTATACTTTAGTACTGCCATGATGCTCAATACCTGACTAAAGTCATTATTAACTACTCTTACATAGCTAAATTCATTAAGCTGCCTAATAGCTTCTTCCTTTGCTCTAAGCTTCAGCTCATCTTCTCCAGTACGATGAGGATGATTATTTGGATTACTTCCACCATCTTTAATCTCAATAATAAGATTATAAGGAATATAATAGAAATCAGGAATATAAAGATGAGTCTTTCCTTCATATTGATATTTAATACTAGGAGCAGGAGCTAGAATATCTTCAGATTCACAATGCATTACTTGATCCATAAACTGAAGAAACTTTCTCTCATAGCTGCCAAAATACTCAATTTTTCCACCATCGGCGAAAGTATATTCTCCATGCATTTTACGTCCAGCTAGTGCTTTTCTCTGGACATATTCTGCATACTCAGGATCAGTCTGAAGACGTTCAGTACCATATTTCTTTTTTGTTCTTTCTGCAACCATCTTCTTATATGCTTCATGACATTTAGGATCATTACAGAGTCTTTCGTATCTTCCTTTATCTTCATTCCAATCAGTAACATTGCCGCACATGATGCAATGTCCTTCAGTTTTATTATTAATAGTATTAAAAGCAACTCTAAGCGCAGTATATCCTTCAGGAATTAAATCTTCATGTTTTTCTTGAATATGAATATGAAGCTTTGCTCTTGTGAATCGTCCTTCACAATAAGGACACTTATATTTTTTCTGGTAAGTGCTCTTAGTAGCATTGGAAACCATAGCTTCTGATTGCATATTTATTCCTCCTTAAATGATATAATCAGTGAATTATTGTGATGTTTTAGAGGTCCTATTTTCACTGACTTACTATTAATATTTGATATTTAATACAATTATATAATTAGGTAAAGGTGGTAATTCATATGGTAGAACATTTGCTAACTACAAATGAGTATCTTGAACCTAAAACTCTAAAAGGAGCAGATGCTTATGGAACATTGCTTTTTCGTCTATTAATTTTACAACCTGGAGAGAATCCATTACATCCTAGAATGGGTGTTGGATTAGGTCCAAAATATAGATTTATTTCTGAAGACGATCTTGAAATGCTAAGATCTAGAATTCAAAATCAAATTGAGACTTATCTTCCTGGTGAATTTCTAACATTGGATGTAAATCTGAACCTAAAAGAGAATAGTAAGTATTTGCAAATAATTATTATCACTGATGAAACAAAATTTGTATATGATACAGAGAGTAGTTCTACTCCTATAGAGTTGAGTGATCTTGTATCATAACATTGAAATCTTTTAAAGAAGGAGAATCAACAAATGAACGTAAACGATCTAAATCGTACAGATACTCAAAGAGTGGTAATTTCTCAGCCTGGTGTATCTAATAATAATGCTACACAAAATATTAGTATTTCTGCTGTTAAGCCTGAAAACGCTCCTATTTCCATTAATGCAACCAATGGAGCTTCTGGAATTGAAGAAGATACTAATGGAAATCGACCCGTGATTAGAATTAATCCTAATCGTAGAAAGGGTCATCGCTCTGTTGGTGCTAATGAGACTATTGAGACTGTGAATCCTGATGATTATATCCAGACTCAGACTAAGAAGGTAGATCCTAAGTTCTTCCAGGATAAGTATATGACTGAGCTAGATGCTGCAGTTGCTCGTAAGCAGCAGGAATATGTAGATGCTGTTGAAAGTATGAGCGCTCAAGATGCTGCTAATAGAGAAAAGGTTGAAGCAGGCCTAGAAGATGTCGGTGGCGAAATTCAGTATATGCCCGATCCTCTGCACCATCCTATGAGTGAAGATGAAAAGGTTAAGACTACTGCTCCTATTAATCCTAATCGTGGCATTGTTACTGAAGATCTAGAAGATGAAGTTCTAGATAATGATGATGAGGAAGAAGAGATTTCTTCTCCTGTGAGAATTCAGGGTAGTGACTATCAGCCTATTAATGATCCTTTCAATACTCCTGCACATCAGGCAGAGCCTACTTATGGTTCTGGACCTGAGTCTGATGAGGTAGATGAAGATATCGTTGATGATGAGCCTGTAGAAGAGGAAGAGATTATTCCTGAGGCTCATCCTTCTAAGGTTGAGGATCTTGACACTAAAGTTATTAGTGTTACTTCTGATGATCTAGAAGATATTGATGATTCTGACTTTGATGAAGAAGATGATGAAGATACAACTTACGATGATGATGAGGAGCAACAGAAGCTGTCTGAAGCTGCTGCTAATAATCTTCGTAATGATATTATTACTAAGATTATTAATGCTGGCCGTAAGATGAATACTTCTCAGCTAGTTGTTTCTAATAAGGTCATTAATATTAAGGACGCTATGAAGAATATGAAGACTACTACTGCTAAGACTGCAGTATGGCCTCTAATGTTTGCAAATCGTCCTTATATTGCATCTGCTCTTAAGGGTGCTGAGCTTGCTATGCTTAATGAGGATAGTAATAATAATGGTATTATGACTGTGCCTCAGATGCAGATTCTCTTTGAGCACGATGTTAATCCAAATCGTCCTTCTACTGTTGAAGCTTGGGCTAAGACTATCCCTTATGCAGATTTGGACAATGTCTTTGCTGCACTATTTATGGCATCTCTTGACGGAGCTAATTTTATGCCTTGCAATTGCTCCAATGATAAGTGTCTGAATTCTTGGCTGTCTGATGATGTACCTATGGAGAAGCTCATGCACTTTACAGATGATGATACTAAGAAGAAGTTTGAAAAGATTAAGAAAATGGAACTAACTCCTGAAAACTCTGGAGCATATGAGTCCGTGGTTACTGTTATTAATAATAATCTAGCCGTTGGCGTTAAGATTCCTTCTCTGTATACAATTATGTATGAAATTGGAGCTCTTGATGATGCATTCGTAAATAAGTATGAATCTATCATCAATATTACTCGCTTCATTGATCGTCTATATATGATTGATGAAAATGGTAATATGTATCCCATTGGATGGAAAAAGTATCCTGGCGATCATGCTAAGTCTTTCAAGTCTAAGATTATCACTTATGCTAAGATTCTTAAGAATCTAGATCCTGTTGAATTTGGCGTCGTATCTACTCTGATTATTACTATGATGAATAATATGCATGCCAATATTACTTATAGTATTCCTAAGTATACTTGTCCTAAGTGTGGCCATAGTAGCAACGAGGTTGAAGTGAGTCCTCGTAACCTACTTTTTTTGCGCCAGCAGTTGGTCCGTATAGCAACTTCTCTTGGAACAAAATAATTCTAGCACGACATTTTAAAGGTGCTACATCTATATCAGAACTGAATGATCTTCCTGTATATGAACTTCAAATGCTTAATTATATTTGTAATAAAGAAAGAGAAGAGGAAGCTAAACTTTCTGATAAAGAAAAAGGAGCTAGACAATTTGGTAGAATGATAGAAGACAATCTATCTTAAAGGAGTAGCTTCTAATGAATATGCCTGATTTCATTGGACAGACATATCAAGCATCTGTTTATCCTATAGATGATATACTTAGATTCTTTGACCATTCTATGGCTATATATGACATCATTAAGAGCTATAATGTGACTGGTGTGTATGGTATCACAGATAACAACCATTATTCTCTTCAAATGCAAATTATGGCTGCTAATCCTGCCGATTTAGATAGTATGGTAAACTATATTAATTGTACTATTCATAATCGTAAGGATATGTATGGCAAAACATTTCAAGTAAATGCTCAATCTATAGGAACCTGTGCTAGTCTGTCTGTACAAGAGTGTCGCTAAACTTCCAATTGCTTAGATATTATAAAAATGAGACCAATAGGAGAAATCCTATTGGTCTTTTATTGTTTTATTACAATAAAAACTGTACAATAACAAGTATAAAGAAAAGGAGTAGCAAAATATGGAAGACCAGATTAAGACTAATATCGGTAAAATCTTTACTAAGTATAATAAGGATACAGATTCATTTGATATGATTCGTATTGTTCATACTGATAATGATAGTATTTTCTATAGAAAATTAAATGAAGATTATAATTTTGGGCAGAATAGAATTGAGTTTCTTAAGATTAACGAATTCAAAGAAACCTTTAAGGATTGGGATGTATTGTCTCCTGATGGTATTTTGTCTTTGACAAATGCTGTTGTTACAGAAACAGAAAATGGATCTCCTATTAGAGATATCATCATGATGTTTTTCATTAGAGATAATACTACTCATACCTTTAATCCTCAGAAGCCTTGCGTAATTGCGCGTCAGGCTATCAATAATATTTATAAGATGGCATTTGATGACCATGCTGATGATGTAGGAGTTTCTGTTACTGAAGATTGTATGCCTCCTGAATATACATTTGCAGATTTTACAGCTGCTGAAAAATGTATTAATTCTTATCTTACTTGTGTTTATAAAATTGACACTCCTAAAACTCTAGCAGCAATTCTTAATAATGAAACCACTACTGATATTCTTCACACTCTTTATCAGAGTGCCATTGATTATGATAAGAATACTATCATTAATTTCAATAAGGCAATTGAAGACGATTGCTATAAAGGATATTGTAATACTCTATCTGCATTCATTGGTAATTCTGGATTGATTATTGATATCTATTCTAAACTTGGAATCGTAAAGGTAGATTTCGAATTGAAATCTAATGAACCTATCAATGATGAGAATAAAGTATTTCTTTCTATGCTTTATGGTGGAATTACTATTGTAAAAGCAATTCCTCTTAAGTTTGGATTTGATATTAATCTATCTTGTATTAAGATGAAATATATGCTGGTAATGGATTCTACCAGTACTCTTTGGATTGTTCCTTTTACTTCTACAAAGGATGAGTTTAGCCCTGTAGAATTTTACAAAATTACTGCAGAGCAAACTAATAAAATACAGGAAAGATTGAAGAAGTGTATTGAGTCGTATGATGCCATTCAAAATAATACCTAAAAATGGGATGTTAAAATTAAGAATGGCAAGATATTATAATAGTGATAGAAAGGTATGAAAATATCTTTTTATTGATAGCACCAAAGTACACGGTGTATCTAACAATCTATTTTATTTTAGGAGGCATTTTCCATGGAAAACAACATCAACAAAATCACTGGCGCTCACATCAATGACAAGCTCACTCTTAGTGAAAGCGGTGTCAAGAACATTGACAACGATTGCAATGTCAAGCGTGTCATGACCACTACGTATGAGCTTGGCCCTATCATCACCGATATCTTTAAGAAGACTTTCGCTGATTATTGTGGCACCGTGATCGAGGTCGCAACTGTTAACAATGTTCAGACTGTTGTTAACGTCCGTATGGTCTTTAACATCTTTAAGCCCAATGAGTATCGCGATGATGCTTATTATGCATTCAAGCCTGAAGGTGCTAACATCGCTAGCACTGGCAGCCTGGATAGCAAGACTATTGTTGAGAACATTGTTCGCAAGAGTTCTTCTGTTCAGCGTAGCACTCGTAGTATGTACAATGTTGACATCACTCAGGATGGCAAGGATGTTCTGTCCGACTTCCTGTACACCACTAATCAGGCTGTTGAATGGGGTAAGCTGTTCAAAGCTTTTGATATTGCTGATTATTACAATCAGTATCGTGGTACTAAGGTTATCCTCAGTGGCATGGATATTACTAAGATCCTGAACCAGATCTATAATACCCGTGATGATGAAGGTAATCAGATCGGTAAGCACAGCTATGCTGTTATTCCTCTGCGTCCTCTGGTTGATACCAATTCTCAGTTCAACTATCAGCAGGCTATGTATCAGCAGCAGTTCCCGATGATCCAGACTAACAATAGTCCTAAGGATAACTGGCTGATCGCTATCGATGAGTACGATGAGAAGAACATCGCTAAGGTCTTCAGAAATGTTTATCACATCCAGCCGCAGACCGACAACGATATTTGGTATCTGTAATTCTCAATTCTCTTAAGCAATAAAATAGGTAAAGGGTCTGGGGAACTTAAGGTCTCCCCAGACCTTTTATTTTTTAAAGGATAAAAGAAAGAAGGAAATAATTATGGCTTTCCGTAATAATGCAGAATTTAAATACTCTATTCGTGGCATCAATCGTATCGTTGATGAAAAGAATAATCAGTTTATTCGTCTTGCAGAGATTGCATGGGCTGGAGCAGATGAAGAGGTTGATCCTAGTAAGATTAAGCTTGACATTCGTAAATATACTACAGATGCAGATGGAAATGAGAGAATGCTTAAGGGTTGTAGTTTCTTGACAGAAGATGGTCCTCATGAGCTTACTCATGCTCTTGTAGAAGAAGGATTCGGCAATACTGAAAAGATTCTTACTGCTATTAAGCAGCGTAGTGATTTTCCTGATGCTGTAAAGTCTTGCTATGGTGAGAAAGCAGCTGATGCTACAGATGATACATTTGATCTGCGTAATATCATTGATTAAATAAATACGGAGTAGAGAATAATATCTCTACTCCTTTTAATTTGGAGGATTATAAAATGGGATGCGTAAAAACTACTACGTATGAATCTGTAGAACAGGCTTTACTGACTACTGAAGTTAAATGGAATCTTATTGAGAAGATTAAAGAAATTAGAAAAGAGAAAGATATTTCTCAAGACGAATTAGCAAAAAGAGTAGGAGTATCTCATGCTACTATTAGTAAAATTGAATCTAGACATCAAGTAGGATTGGATACATTGATTCTAATTTATGAAGCTCTTGATCTCGATTTTGATTTGCTAAAAGAGACTAAAAAAGCTAAAGAGAAACTTGAACTTAAACTTCCATCAGATATGGAACATCGTCATACAGGAAAGTACAATCCAAATAGAAAGGAAGATATTAATGGTTGATGAAAAGTATACACTTGAGCAATTGCTAACTGGACACTTTATAAAATATAATAGACTATCTGAATTGATTAGTGCATCGTATGCTGGATCCAATTGCACTAAAATTAATTTATTTATAGATTTAAATTCTCTTGTAAAAGGTTTATATAGCATTGATGCTTGGGGATATAAATCTGTAAGTAGATATGAAATGACCGCCATTATTTTAAACATGTGCGGGCATTATAGACAGTTCTTCAGAAACCTTGGAGTGTCTACCAATATCTATCTTATATATGGATTAAATTGTCCGAAGAGTAATGAAACTTATGTATTCGGATATAATAATTCTTTTGTAAGATCGTTTCAGAAGAAGCCTTCTGTCACTAATCTTATTGATGATAATATGGCAGCATTAAGTATTATCACTCAGTATCTTCCGAATATATTTTTCTTTAATGTAGGATTATGTGAAGTATCTTCTATGATTGCTCATATTCTCAGAAAGTCTAATGCTGTACAGAATGGATTTGAGAATATTGTAATTAGTAAAGATATTCTGATGCTTCAATTGGTACCAGAATATAATGTCAGAGTTCTTAGACCTATTAAGACTAAGAATGGTGATGAATCTATCATTGTAGACAACAATAATCTTTGGCAGCAATTCTATGCTACCTATAGAAAATTGAAGTCTCCTCCTGATAGTATTCCTACTACTTTTATCTCTAATATTCTAGCAATGACAAACGTAAGAGAAAGAAGTATTAGTACAATCTTTACTATTCCTAAAGCTATGAAATATATTAATATTGCTATAGCTAGTGGATTCCTAGAACCTAATAAGTTTTATACTCAAGCATCTATGAATACTGCATTGGAAATTATGGATGTAGCAGCATATAATCCAGTAGAATTTGATATGCGATATAAAGCAATATCTACTCAATTTCAATCTATGTATATTCTTCCAATTGAAAGACCTGATCTTGTAGATTATCAGTTAGTAAATTTGGAAGATGTACAAGGACTTCAGATGGTTATCTCTAAGTATTTATACAAAACTCCGATTGACTTAGACAGGTTGTGATAATAAATGAATTTTAAAGAAACTTATGATGACTATCAGGTTGGCAATCTAATTACCAAAACAAGAATTGAGGAAGGAATTCCTCAGAAAGAATTAGCAGAGCAATTGGGAATTGCAGCTTCTACAATTTCTAAGATCGAAAATGGTCATAGAGATTGTAGAATTAAAGAGCTTAGAAAAATTGCCCATGCTCTTGGGAAAGAATTGAAAATTTCTTTTGTAGATCCTGAAGAGGAGAATGATAAATGAAATTAATTACAACCGATATTGCAATTGAAGCTGTAGTAAGATTCATGAAAAGAAATTATCATAAATTCTCCAGATTAGAGATTTTATTTGTAGAGCTCTATAAAGAGCATGTTGTAATTGTAGCTTCTGTAAAACATAGTAAGGATAATCTTAAATACTATGTGTTTGAATATGTGATGTGTCAATGTACCGAGCTTCCTGTAAATCTTCTACAGTTTGCAATTGCTAATAATAATGCATTGCAATACCATACAATTGGATTTTCTACTGAAGAAGATGCAAGAGAAACTGCTGAACAGATTATTCAAAAGCTAAAAGAATAATAAATAAAAGGCCAATAGGAGTAATCCTATTGGCTTTATTTTTTTTAATTATTCAAAATTTCACTTGTATAGTATAAAATTGAAATAGAAGGTTAGATAATACCTTTTATTGGTGTATTAACAAAATATAATTGACATATGTGGAGGTAAATACTATGTCGTTCAATAAGAAGCATTTCGAAACTCGTAAAGCTGCTAAAATTGAAGAGGCAGTCGAATTTGATGGTTTCATGCCTTGGAGTCCTGAAAATGGTCTCATGCCTTGGGGATCTAAAGTTACTGAGGAGAACAACGATGATACTGATGATGGTCTCATGCCTTGGGATCCTGAAAATGGTTGTCATCTTGAAAATGAAGTTACCGAGACCAGCAACGATGATACTGATGATGGTCTCATGCCTTGGGGAACTCCTGCTCAGCGTGAAGCAGCTGAGCAAGCACTTGTCCGTCATTTCACCTACTAATTAAAAAAAGAATAAAAGGAGATATAATTATGCTTATTAATTTTGAAAATTCTATGTTCGTCATCAAGAATGCTACTGGTACCGTTGAGCAGGGTCTCATCGGTTTCCAGGAATGTTCTGGCCATGCAGACCTTGATATTCTTGACTGCAACACTGATGAGAAACTCGGCACCGCAACTGTTGATATCGAGTGTTCTGGCATGGATGCTACTGGATATGATGGCCAGAGCATCTTCTCTATCTTCAATGGTGAAGAAGAGATTTTCCATGCCACGTTCAACAGCACGAATGGACTCGATGGATATAACAAGTTCATCGAATCTATTGCCCTTGTGACTTGCAAGACAAATGCAAATGTCAAAGAAATGCTGGCTAATGCTGGTGAAGCTGTTAGCCGCAACACCAAAGTTCACAAGGAAACTTGGAGCTTTGGTAGCAAGCACTAAAATAAAAGGGAGTGGAGAAATCTACTCCCTTTTATTTTTTTTTTGATTTATTATGATCTCCGAAACTCACTAATAAAATTAGTCTAGGAGGTTATTTACTTATGGATGATAAATCTAAATTTGATTGCATTTATTCTTCTATTAATGAAGATGGAAATAGATTCTGTTTATTAACCTTCTCTGAGTGTATCCATTCTTGTGAGTTTAATAACGACTGTAAATATTGTAACGCAAAATTTAAGAAATGCAATGAGTGCGATCTTAAACTTTAATATAATGATCTCTACAGTGAAAGGAGCTTATATATGCCAGGCGATATTAATTCAAGAGAGCAGATTAGCGAGGATGAAATCATTGATCTTATAAATATTGATAGATTTAGACCTTCTCTAAAATGTGATCTATTTATTCCCTCTTATGTGCACTCCTTATCTGTAGCGACTGAGTTTGTGTATAACTACGTTTTGAGTAGATTTCCTCAAAATTATTTTCAGACTATTCATATTGCAGGTAAGCATCCATACGAGGATTTTCGTAGACTCCAGAAGGGTAATATACAAGTCAGAGAAAACCCTGCTGTCGCAATTTCTTACACTATTCAATATGATTATAATGATAATAATATTGATCTAAATCTACTAAGTACCAATAAGTATCTAAAAAGATCTCAGTGGCAGAGAAGCTTTTTTAAATGTCCTCATAAGGGACTATACTTAGGTATGGATCTTGAAGCTATGATGATTAATTATAACTTTAGATTCAGAGTTAATACAAAAGCTCAACAACTAGATTTGTTTAACAGGATGCGTAAAGTATTTCGTTTAGGATGCACGGAAACTATTGACATTGATTGCGACTTTCATCTTGATAAATATCTTATTGCAGAAATGGCTAAAGAAGCTGGATTTGCGATAGATAAAGAAAATGATGAAGTTGTAGATCCTTGGAATTTTACAAGATTTTTGAATCAATATTCTCAGATGCCGATTCTCTATAAGCTAAGAGAAATTAATCAAAAATATGAGTATTTTCTAAGGATGAGAAATCTTCCTGTTCATTTGGATTTCCAAGATGGCCTAGATGTAGATGAAGGAAATCAAATCGGAATGGTATCCAAAGATTATATTGTAGAATTCCAGATAGCTATGCGTTTTCCTGCACCACGTACATTTGCTCTCTATAACGAGGGACACAATCGTCAGTGGATTAAGATTGAAAACGATGATGCTGTTAAGGTATTCTCTATGAAGGTCTTTGATATACCTGAAGAGAATTATAAGCATTGGCCAATTTATGGTCATAGTAATTATCTTGCAGATGAATCTGAGAATATAGTAGAAAAAATTGATATTACAGAGCTTTTCAAAGCTCCTGTGGATATTAAAGTTGGAACTTGCTTAGATGATCTGATCCAAGATGCTATTGATCAATTTATTGATCCTAGTACATTTATTGAAATTGCTGTGTATACCAATGAACTAGCCATAGATGGAACTGGAAGATTACCTATCCAAATGGATTGGAAAAATAGAACTATTCTTTTACCAGACAATACTCCTAACATATATTTTTATATTGCTATCTATATCGATCGTGGTTATGTAAATAGTAAAGTAATAGAGAAAACACATGCACAGAGCAATAGAATTGTAGAAAGTAGGATTGATTCCGATGATGAATTGGAACAGAAAGTCAGAAAGGCATATGCTCAAGATCATATAATTGAAGAAGTAAATCCTCAAACAACTACAATTCTAAAAAAAGGAAGCAAAGCTAGATTCATTGTAAATAGGTAAACGCTTCTCATTTATTAGCTCTGGAAGAAAGCACCAATATTTTAAATATAAGGAGATTGTTCCAGATGTCTATATATGAGATTTATCAACTGATTGTTGCGAATCCAGGGCGACTTGGTATTTGTATAGCTTGCATTATTGCTGTAACTAAGCTTATTAAAATAAATCCTTTTAATGTTCAGAATCCTTTTGCTTTGCTGGGTCATGCTATTGGTACAGCTATTACTAAGGATATATCTGATCAAATAAAGGAAATGAATAAGAAAATAGATGACAATAATAATGCAATGAAAGATCACCTTAATGCCGTGGAAAAGAAAGTTGATAAAATCGATTATCAGTTTCATGAGAATAATGCTGTTGAAGCAAGAACCAGGATTTTAAGATTTGGTGATGAAGTTAGTCATGGGAAAAATCATTCCCGTGATCATTTTCAACAAGTATTACTCGATATAACAAATTATAATCAGTATTGTGCTGATCATAAAGAGTTTAAAAACGATATGACAAAAATTACTGCTGAAAGAATTAAAGAAGACTATATGATCAAAGATAGAGATAATAGTTTTCTTTGAGTCTTTTATAAGGAGAGATTTATTATGGCTATCTTTACAAAAGAATTCATTCTTCATGAAAAGTATGTGTCTAAGTATGCTAAGTATTTGGATGACGACGATGATAAAATGGAAGACGAAGAAGATGACAATGATGAAGAAGAGGAAGATGATGACGAAAAATCTGATTCTAACAAATCTAAGGATACTAAATCTTCTAATAATGTAAAGAATCAGTCTAATAATAATTCATCTTCCGAAGAAAAGAAAACTCCTCAGCATTTATCCAAAGAAGAGATTCGTAGAATTATGACTATTGCTACGTCTATCCTAATGGATTTTCCTAAACTAAAAAAGTGTTGTGATTATGTTGATCTTAACGATAAAGATCATATCAATGATGATGGTGTACGAGAATCTTCTTTTGGTAAATATTATAATAGCTCTGCTAAAGCATTTATCGAATTAATGAATGGAGATATTTATAGTGGATATCCTGACTTTAAGGATAAAGGTAGCGAAGCATATGAAAAAGATGCTCATGCTTTTATAAAAGCTGTAAATGAAACACTTGAAAGTAGACATATTCAAGCTAAATTTTCTATTGGTTCTGATAAAGAAGACGATGCTATTAGTTTTGGAGTTAAAAGTACTAAAGAAAAATAAGAAAATATCGGAGTAGGATTTCAATATCCTACTCCGTTTTTTAATTATTCTTATTTTCACTTGTATAGTATAAAAGTGATAAGAAGGATAAATATATTCCTTCTTATAAAGAATTTTATTATATTGAAAGGTACAATATTGGAGGTACTTTACTATGTCTATTAGTAATGAGGAGTGGGAAAGATTTTGTGAAGGCATTGATAGTGGCAGTGCTCATCACGTTTACGAAATTGAAAAGCATGATTATAATATGATTTTTACTCGTAAGGGTAAAAAATATTCTGCCATGCTTCATCGTATGATTAATCATGGCAATGCAAAATCTGGCAAGACCATGCGCCAGATTTATAGGTACTGCTATCAGTACTTGTTTGATATAGGCTTGACGCAATTTTATCCTCCTATCTTTAACCCTAGAGCGAGATACATCGTTGAGTTAGGCGATGACAATTATTTATATATTAAGAATGTAACAAAGGATAAGAGGTATAGGACATTGTCCAATAATGAGAAATAACTGAAAAAGGAGTGAAGAGTAAAATCTTCACTTCCTTTTATTTTTTTATAATCTGACGCTTCTACTAATATTAAAAAACTTGATAATGTATATATATATTCAAAAGGATATGAATTAGCAGGTACAATGATAGGATGTAATATACTAGACAGGCCAAGTATAGCCAAGAATGATTTTGTCTACATGGCATATCAAATTGAAGGTATAGTATATGCCGTATATGGACCATATAAGTCTTCTTCGATTAACTTTACAGTGTATGGTACTAATGCAAATATACTATACATTTAATACACTGACGCTTCTAATAAAATTTTTAAAATGGATATTAAGTCTGATACAATAATATTCGATGGATTATTTGATTATAAAAGAATATTTCTTTGGCCAGATTGCGATTTTGTTATATTATCAATTTATGATGATAATGCTGTTATACGGCCTTTTAATGTTAATAATAATCATAAGGTACTTCTTTGGTATTCTTGGTATCATGATCATTATATGAATAATGGTGAAGATGCAATAGGCACTGCAATAGATCTTTTATTTTCACAAAATTATGAAAATTATTCTCATACATTTCAAGAAATCAATACAATTATTTATTATAAGAACAAGAATTAAGATTAGTATGACGCTTCTAATAAAATCTATAAAACGGAAATTAGTTGTGGATATAAATCATTTAAGCAAGTAGTAGATTATATAAAGATAGGCGATATAAGTGATTTTGTTATTCCAATATCAATATATAAAAAATCTGCAGATATACGTCCTATGAGTAATTCTACTGGAGCAGATGCACTTCTTTGGTATTCTTGGTATTATACTGAAAATAAAACTAGTATATTTCTTTTATATACTACCAAAGCTACTTCTACGAATTATTCATTTCAAGAACTTAATACGATTGTATATTATATTCTACCAATCTGACGCTTCTATAAAGAAGCTTAATAATATTTATATTGCTTATGATGTTGGGTATGAATTAAATGGTACAATGATAGGATATAATATATTAACAGTTCCAAATAATTTTGTCATCAATGACAAATATAATTATATTGGAGCGTTTCAGTATAAAGATAAAATATATGCTATATATGGATACACTGTGATCAACGGATTTACTCTTACCAGATATAATAGCTATGCTAATATAGTATATATTTAAGTCTAATGACGCTTCTATTAAACATCTTAGTTTTGCCTGTGATACTGTTACATTTGTTGCTATGATAGGTTTTAGAAAGATATATAATACATATAATAGTATTATATATCCGATATCTATATATACTACAGATCGTATACTTCCTGCTACTGATGGAGAAGACATAATTGTCCCAATATTTGCATGGTATAATTATAGTAACAATACTAGCATTTATCTATGCTTATTTCAGACAGAGCTGCATACAACTGTAATGAATAATTTTACAACACATGTTTATTATATAAAATAATTAATCTAATGACGCTTCTATAAAAAAGCTTAGTAATATTTATATTAATACTTTTAATGGATATCCATTAAATGGCACAATGATAGGATGCGATATATTAGATAGTCCAAATTGGATGTTTAATTATATTACAGCATATCAATATAAAGGTAAAATATATGTTACATCATGGGCATCTGGCAGCGATTTTCAAAGTTTTAATAGCCATGCAAATATTGTATATATTTAATTTATTTACACATCTGGTGCATTAAAGCTAAAATAACATCTCAGTAAGGTATCCAATTTTGGTGCTGATTGGATATCTGTCCAATATCACTTAGGCGATGTTGGTAGGCATAATATTTTCTCCAAAAAGATCGGTAGGAAGTTTAAACTTCCTACCGGTTTTTATTTTTAGTTATCTCGTTCTATTCTCTTAGCATGCTTTTCAAGCGTATAAGGATTATAGTAATTTTCATCAATTAGATTACTATGAATATTAGCACCAATTAGATATACGTTCATAGCATTCTTAGGAATACTATCTGTCTTTTCAGAATCAATGTCATCAAAGCTAACTTCACCTTTGACATTGATAGTATTATAAGCTTCAGCTTTAGCTTTCATAGCAGCAGCTTTAACACGAGCATACTCAGCAGTAGTGTTCTCTAGATTCAACGCCATCGCACCCTCGAATTCTTTATTTGACTCTAGGCCACCTTTATCGGTACTCTGAAGGCGTCCTGTTAGTTTCATATCGCGTTTAGCAATTTCAATAGCAGTATTATTCTTCTTAGTAAGCATCTGCTTTAGACGCTTAATATTTAGATACCCTACTAGACATTCTTTACTCTCGATAGGTTTGCCAGTTACAGGATCTGTAGCTAGATAAGGAAGCTTAACTTTTTCCATTAGAGGCTTATTAAGAACTTTAAAAGCCTTAAATATATCAGGCATCTTAGGCTCGTTATCAAAAGGAGCCACATGGTATCTAAAAGGAAGTCTACCAGAAATTAGCTTAGTAAATTCTGCATCAGACATATCTGCAAATAGCTTCTGATAATACTCAGTATTAGCACCAGTAGGATCAATTGCAGAAAATGTTTTATAAATAAGCTCTTCACATTTTTGACGAGTTTCAGGAGTTATAGTTTTAGGCATAATTCATTACTCCTTAAGATTGTTTATTGGCTACATTAACAGTGATTGCAATATAGCCAAGAATGGATTTATAATAATTATTTTTTGTAGCTTGCGTTTTAATATTTTGGTATCTTTCACTAGTATTAAGCCAATTAAGAATAATATTTTTCATTTCAATAATATTCTTATCTTTAGTATTGGGTTTCATAGCAATACTATTAGCAATAAATTTAGGTCCAGTCATATCCTTTTCATCTGGATATTTAGTATGGAAATCTGTTAGTAGAGTATTGATAACAGTTCTAAGATCATTTAGCCGTGCATTACTATTAAGAATATTTTCCATGATAGCTTTGATTTCATAAGGATCTACTCCTGTACTAGATACACTATAACAGACATTAATACTAATTTGAGTACTAGTAAAATATGTCATCGCTTTTTCTGTAATAGCAGATATTACAGTAGAATCATTATTAGCAATTCTATAATCTTCTTTATCATAATTATCAGATTCTTTATTTAGATAAAGCTTATTATCATATGCTTTATAATAAGGAACCGAAATATTCTTTAGAAATGCTAGAATTCTATTATGCAGCTGATGAATAATATAGCAAACTCTTTCATCTGTAATGTCAGACATTAGTTCATCTTTATATGCTTCTAACCAAGTCATAGTCAGACTTCTAATAGCACCAAATACACTCTTCTGTTTAATAAGATCATATTTCTGAGAAAGCATATAATTGATGACATAATCCATAACTTCTCGCTTAGGTAAGCTATGAGGCCATAGTTTATAATGGCATGATGCATAGAATTTACCAGAGAAAGAAATATATACAGCACATAGTTCAATAAGTTTTTGATCTTTTTTATTGCTCAATAACCATCTTAGAACCATAAAAGCTGTAAGAGAAAATTCATCTTTACATGCTTGGAGTTCATCATCTTTCCAATAATATAACTGAGGTAGAATATTAGTAACAGTTTTTTGATTTACATTAATACTCTTAAAGAAATCATTAACGTCACTCTTCTTAAAGAAAATTCTATCTACAGGAGCATAATCATATAGACTAGCTTGTCTACTATGAATAAATCTTTCAATACAAGATTTTAATGCACTACATTTACTACCCATAGTAGCTTCTACAAGAGGATAAATTTGATCTATAATAACAGTATCTTCTATGAGATATTGCTTTTTGGAAACTTTAGCCATCTTCTATCTCCTCCTTATAATTTTATAAGGATGTTTTGGTAAGTCAAAACATATAGATAAAATGGTAGATAAGATTTTCATCATTGTGATTATACTCTCCTTAAAGATATTGGTTGCATTTCATAACAGCTTACGGTATCTTATCTACCATTTTTATTTATTGAGGTAATCTTATGAATAATATGAATATTAGAATCTATTATAATCATCTTTATGATGATTATAAGAAATATTGTTTTCTGCTTTATATTGAAGAACTAGGAATATTTGTTTCAACTACCAATGACTTATTCACTTCTATTGAAAAACCTGATGTAGTTATTGATAATGAAATAATTGATGCTTATGCTATGTCCAGAGGATTTACTAAGCTACTAGAAACATATTTTAGAGAAGATAATATTTCTTGGATTAATGATGCATATGATAGGAAAAATGATTTGATAAGTACTCTTAATAATGCTAAGGATAGTATTAAGGACCATTATAAATACACGGTTAATGGAAGAGTACCCAAACTTTCTTATACTCTATATGCAGTCATTAATAGTCTGCTAAATAAAATTAAATAATAAAACGGGAGTAGGATTTAATCCTACTCCCAATATTTTAATCCTTTTTAACGCCGAATTCACGAGAAGAAAATACTTCGATAATATTCAACTTGCCACTCTTAATACCAGAAATAGTAATCGTATGAGCATTTGTTCCACTTTCCAATTTGGTCTTAATATTAATATTTCCGAATGTATAAGTCTTTTCAGTCTGATCTTTCCAATTCATTATGACCATAGTACTCAGAGGAGTATTATTACCATTGATATCAATAAGATTACTAAATACTAGATTGTATATATTCAGAGTAGCATTATCATGCCAGTTATCGACATATATCTTAACAGTAGCAGTATTATTACTTACATTCAGTGTATAATTAGAGATATCATTATTCTTAGAATCCTTGACAACAGAATTGGGGAATTGATAATTAAGTGCATCTACACCAGAAATAGTAATATTACTATTCATGTAGAATCCACCACATTTGATAGTCTGTGCTTCTTTTGCAGGAGCTACAGTCTGTCCATCCATATCAGGAACATTTTGAATGATATATCCATTTCCTGTATGATATCCCTTAGGAATATAATACTTACTATTCATTTTGAAGTTAATAACTTCAGGTTCTACTTTCTTAACGCTACCTACAACCTGTTCACCATTAACCCAAGCCGTATAACCTTCAACAATAACTTCAGAATATGCTGTACCATTAGTTTGTCCTGCTAGATTTGCAGCGTTGACTACACCTCTGCCATCATGATATCCTTCAGGAATTGTATAACTACCACCTGCAACTAGTGTATTAGTAGTAGATTTATTTACAGTCATTGTACCATCTACTCTTTTACCATTAGCCCAGCAATAGCTACCTTTCTTAATATCTGCAGCAACGATAGATGCCTTTGTTTGGCTCATTAGATCTTTTGCTACAATAATTCCATTGCCATCGTGATATCCTTTAGAAATTCTATGAGAAGCACCACATAGCAGAGTATCATTTTCGGAACCATTATCAGGCATTGCACCTGTAACTTTTACACCATTAACCCAAGCAGTTCTATTAATTAGAATATCATCAGCAGTAGCATTAGAAGGCGTAAGATTAGATAGATCTTGAGCCTTTACTGTATATGCTTTAGGGTTAATGCCGTAAGGAATATTTAGTGTAGATCCTGCAGTCAGAGTAATTGTACCAGTTCTAGTACTATTAACAGGAATAGTACCAGATTCCATATGCTGAGTAGAGCCAATAAATTGCTTGCCTTGAGCAACATCAGCAGGAGTAGCATTTAGCAAATTTCTATCTGCAACTACAACATCTACGATATTAATAGAATCAGTAAATGGCATAACCAAAACCTCCTATTTTGTTACTATAAATTACTATGAAGTTGAACTTTCGAGCTTTCGCACATTATATTAATATTAGTAAAGGAGAGGAGTTGGATCAATATATGGCTGATAAAGAAATGTATTTCGATACATCTAGTGCCAATAATCTTGGGACATTGGCACTAGAGCCTGACGAATCTATGGCTACTCCATCGTCAGTAAAAGATAAATATGCCTTTAAAGATGCAGTAACAAGAGATGTATTGATAGGTACAATGCCTCTTATTCCTGCTGCTAATACTAAGATTGACCCTAAATATGATGGCCATGTAAATAATACTTATAATATTCCAGAAGGCTATCATAATGGTAAAGGTACTGTTTATGTAGGAGATCTTAGCGAATATACTCCTGGTACAGCTAAGCCAGAAGATGTTTCTGCATCTAAGACTTTCTGGGTAAATGGTAAAAAATATTCTGGTACCCTAGATGTAAAGCAAGCAACCCAAGAAGCAGATGCTACACCTTGGGATATCGTTTCTCCTAAGACTGCTTGGGTAAATGGTAAGAAAGTTACTGGTTTGATTCCTTCTCTCCCTAGAAAAGATCAAAATTTACTTGCTGGAGAATCTTATACTTTTCCATATGGATTATCTGCTGGTACTACTGTAATTTCTGCTGCTGATCTAGCATCGCAAACTGTAGCTAATGCAAAGGCTAATCAGATTATAAAAGGACAAACAGCTTGGGTTAATGGTGTTAAAGTTACTGGTACATTTGATCTTGTAGAAAATACAAAAGAATATCTGAAAGAAACAAATGCTACTCAGAATCAAGTTCTGAGTAGTAAAAAATTCTATTCTTCTGTATATGGCCAAGTAATGTCTGGTACAATGCTTGACCATAGCAATGATCCAGTTAGAACTCTTTTAAATGGAGTCACATTTACAATTCCTGAAGGATATTACTCTGGTAGAACATCTATCAAAGTTCAATCTCTTAGAGATGCTACTATATCTAATGCTACAGAAGATACAATTCTAGTTAATAGAACAGCTTGGGTTAATGGTGTTAAAGTCACCGGCACTATGCCTATGATAGATTCTAAGATTGTAGAACTTGGAGCTGGAGAATCTTTTGATATTAAGAAGGGTTTCCATACTGGTACTGGTAAAGTAAGAGCAAAAGATCTATCTGGAGAAACTATAGGCACTGCTGAAGCTGGAGATCTACTAGTTGGAAAATCTATGTGGGTCAATGGTAAGAAGATAGTTGGTACAATGCCAGATATCGAAGCTTCTACTACTAATCTTAAGCCTGGTGGAACATATCAAATTCCTGAAGGTCATCATAGTGGTAATGGATCTGTAACAGTAAAATCTCTTGCATATTATACTTCTGCAAATGCTACTGCTAGTGATATTCTTACTACTAAGAATGCTTGGGTAAATGGAGTTAAAGTAGAAGGCACTATGGCAAATAATGGTGCTGTTTCTTCTATTCTTGCTGCTGGAGCATCTTATACAGTTCCTAAAGGATATCATAATGGATCTGGTGTTATTAAGGCACAAGATCTTGCATCTCAGACTTCTGCAAATGCTGCTGCAGATGATATTCTATCTCCCAAAACTGCATGGGTTAATGGTAAGAAAGTCACTGGCACACTAGCAATTGATGGATCTGCGTCTCAAGATGATGTAATTGCAGGTAAGACATTCTACAATAACGATCCTAAGGCTAAAAGAACTGGTACACTAACCCTTACTGGTAATGCTACTGAATCTGATGTAGTATCTGGAGTTACTTATTATACTACAGATCCTAAGAGAAAGCATACTGGATCTTTAACTCTTAATGGCACTGCTAATACTGCACAAGTATTGTCTGGATATACTTTCTATAAGAATAATCCTAAAGCTAAAGTAACTGGCACCATGAAGAATAATGGTGGAATATCTGCCACTCTTAATGCAAATCAGTCCTTTACTATTCCTGAAGGATATCATGATGGATCAGGTACAATTATTGCAAATGGTCTATCTGGACAAACTTCTGGTACTGCTACTGCTAGTGATATTGCAAAAGGAGCTACTGCTTGGATTAATGGAGTCAAAGTAACTGGTACTTTGGAATTAACAGGCGATGCTACTCCTGAACAAGTTGTTGCTGGAGCCACTTTCTATAGTAATAATCTTAAGCAAAAAATGATAGGCACTATGATTCAAGTGCCTACTAAAATCGTTTCCCTTCGTGCTGGTGAATCTTATACAATTCCTGCTGGCTATTATGATGGTACATCCAAAGTATTTGCTGTAGATCTTGCTTCTCAGACTCAAGCAACTGCTGATGTAAATAAAGTTCTAGAAGGATATACGGCATGGGTTAATGGTAAAAAGATTACTGGTAAGATGCTAAACCAAGGATCTAGATCTTTTAGAGATTTAGTAGCTGGTAGTAATATTAAGATTCCAGAAGGATATTATTCTGGATATGGATATATTACTACTCTTGATCTTGCTACTCAAACCCAATCAGATGCTACGGCAAATGATATCCTGATAACTAAAACTGCATGGGTTAATGGAGTTAAGGTTACTGGATCTATGCCAAATAATGGATCTTGGACTCAAGAAAATGTAAATGCTGGATCAAGTGTTACTATTCCTAAGGGATATCATAATGGTTCTGGTAAAATTACTATTAAAAGTCTAAGAGATCAAACTCAATCTAATGCTGTTCCTTATAATCTACTTATTGCTAAGACTGCATGGGTTAATGGATCTAAAATTACTGGTACTATGCCAGATAATACTGGATGGTCTTCTAAAGAAATGACCGCAGGATCTTCTGCTACCATTCCTGCTGGATTCCATGATGGTACAGGTGTTATAACTGCAAAGTCTCTTGCTTCTCAAACTCAAGCAACTGCAGGAGCTGCTGATATTCTATCTCCAAAGACTGCATGGGTTAATGGATCTAAAATTACTGGTACTATTCCTACTTATACTACGTCTAAGTTGAGAATAGCTGCTGGCTACGATACTATTCTTCCTGCTGGATATTATGCAAATCCGATTCATATTTATAGCTTGTATGGAGATGATGTTCTAGACCTAACAGGTACTAGTGCAGAATATGAGCAACCTACTGAATCTCTACTGCCTAATGATGATGGATATGTTGATACGGCAGAGACTAAGCTTGTTATCACTGCAGATCTAATAGGTGGATAATAGTAAGAAAAACATGATAATAAATAATTAGTAATTTCATAGATAAGGAGACGATTCATTTATGGCTAAGATTGAAAACCGTAAAGTTAGAATCGAAGACTGGCAGGGTAATAGATATTTCCCTATTGGTGCTTCAGCTGATTCTACTTCTGGTACAGTTAGTGACTCTACATCTGCATCTACAGATAAAAATGATAATACTTATACTGAAGGAACCAAGACATCTGATAGTTCTGCTAATAATGGCAGTTCTATTGTTCTAAGCTCTTCTTCTACTAGACGAGTTCTATACTCTACTATGATTTCTAATATTCCTTTTGGAAGCACTTCTATTACTTATAGAATTAAATCTTCTAAGGGATCTGGAACTATTAATCTTCTAGAGGTTAACACTTACTTTGTAGATACTTCTGGCACTAATCCTAAGTCTACTAAGATTCATACCCAAACTATCAATGGAGATCAAATTGGTACTCCTAATCAATATGTAGGGCTTGGCCACGTTGTTGACTTTAAGGGAACTGCAACTGGATCTTATATGATGAAGATTGAGTTTATTGTTTTGCCCGATACAGGTGCAGCCATATACTTTGATAATATGGCTGTTGCTCTTGCTCCTATGTCTGCAAACTCTGCAAATAAAGCATTTGTAGATCAAACTACTGTTGTTCTTCCGTAAAGAATTGAAATCCACTACTTGGATTCACCAAGTAGTGGTTTATTCTTCAAAATTAAACATCCTTATAAAATATTTAGATAAGTGGAGGGCCATGATATGAAGCTGATCTCTGACTCTTATCTGTACCAAACTGCAGACTATAATAAAGAACTGTTTAAGTACATTATGGAAGCAGAGCGTGTAGATAAGAATTCTAAAGCATTTGATGACATTATATTTGCTGTGAAGCAACAAGCTACTGCGGTTCTTCTAAAAGTTTTGATGAGCAATAAGGTTGTTCTAATGATTAGAGATCCTGGAGTCTCTAGAGCATTTAAAGTACTTTATCTAAGAGATATTAAGAACGATAGTAAAGATAAGAAGGTTTTTATTGACTGTTCTGGAGTCATTAAGAAAGCAGATAACGGATCGTATAAGCTTTCTAAAGTAGGAGCTTTGATTTCTTATCTCACTGCTGCTATGGTATATATTATCTACTATAATAATCCTAGACTTATTACTAGTAGTGCTTCTCTTATGAAGAATGGAGCATCTGCATTTACTGATATGATGCTTTATACTCTTGGATATCTAAAAGTACCTGTTACTTATGCTGATAATAAAGAACGAATTTCTTTTGTTATGTCTGAATATTATCTTCTATGTGTAGAAGGTGTGTCTTCTAGTGGAGATACTGTATATAATATTGCAAAGCAAGTATCTGGTATTAAAGATAAGAAAATTTGCGATTATCTACATAGTCTATTCTCATTTACTTTTGATGATGGAGCAGCAGATTTCAATAAATTCCTTGCTAAATTTGCTGAAGTATTTCTAGATCAAAAGGAAGGCATGATTTCTCCTAAGAATAGAGCGAGACTTACTACAGATTCTTTTGTTCAGAGATGGATGTATGTATTTGGTCCTGGCACTTTCCTAGGTCTAGAATGTTTTGTTCCTTTCTCTCAGATCATTACCGACTGCTATAATGGTGCATTTTTGAATCAGCAAAATACAATCGAAAAGATTGTTGGTAGTAAGACAGTTGTTGCATTTACTAATGAGCTACTTAAAATCGGAGGGGAGAATGCATAATGATGGATCAAAAATTCATTGATAAAATTGAAGAATTGAGACATCATACTTACTCTCGTATTACGGAACTGCAAAAAGATCTCTGTCCAATGGTTAGAAATATTTATATGAATCACCAATATGAATATTGGTATGATGGGTATAAATATAATATTTGGGAAATAGATGTGCATCTATATGCAGTAAATGAAATTCCTTATTGCTATGATAATGAATTGAAGAATACTGTATTTAAAGATACACTAGATCATCTTGTAGAGCAAGATAAAGTCTGGCCATTTATTCTTTTTGTAGAAGGAGTTGCAATTCCGTGGAGTAAGATAACTATTATTCATGATTATGATTATAGTTATCTTAGAATTGATGGGCTCAAGAGAGATAGTCAACCATTTATGGCAAAAATGGTTGTATTTCCTATTGCTTCTAAATATATTAGATATGGTGAAGATAGTAATGTTCTTTTGAATCACGATAGAAAAGGATTCTATTTTGATTTAAATGGAAGAAGACTAGAAGATACTGATTTTGTTAGAATTGGTATGCGTTTAGAAATTCTAGATCCTAATATCTATTATAAAGAAATTAATCTATTTGAAACTCCTTATCAGATGATGGAATTAGAAGATCTTCCTGTTGGATATATTCCCACTATTGATAATATCATCACTTTTAATGATACTGGCCTATTCAATGAATCCGGATCTGAGAAAAAAATTGATGATATTTATAATGGCACATTTGGATTGTTCAAAGTTCTTCAAACTACTACTCCTATTAAATGGGCAATTTGTATGTATAATACTAAGCATGCAAATATTCAACAATCATCGATGATTAATAGAGAAGATGTAGATAAAGATCTTGTAAAATCTATCATTACAGCAAATAAGAATAATACTTCTAGTACCGATTGGAATACCATTATTGCTCCACTTATCAAGCCTTTTGATTTCGATCATTCTAGAGATCTTACATATGAAAAGAATATTGAGAATTCTGCAAAATACATCACTCAATATGATTTTAATCTGTGGAAAGATGTATTTGCAAAAGAATCTAATGTAAGATCTATTTGTTATGAAGGAAACGATTTTAAAGCTCTCGCAGACACAGATGGATATGTTCATCTATCTAGAAAATTTGGTGATACTATTGAATCTAGCATTATAATGTTTGTCAATAATAGACTCTATCAATATATGATTGATGTAGTATATACTACTAATACAATCAATGTTCCTATCTTTGGAATACTAGATGGAGATCATGTAGAGATTCTTATGTTTACTATCTGTAATAATAAGATTCTTGAATTAACTGTACCAAATGCTAAGACTGATATCTATCTCCATGATGAGTATAATCTAGATGATTGCTATTTAATGTCTGAATATTGCCCAAATTCTGTGTATGAAGTTCCTGACTCTGCAGAAGATAGAAAGAATTATATTGTAGATTTTACCTATAGTTCTGTTAAAGCTAATTATTATCGTATTCAGTTTACTAATATTGAATATTATGGTAGAAAGCTTAAACTAGTTCCTAAGAAGCAATTCAGATATTATAGATTTAAGCAAAAGGATAATCAGTATAAAGTAATTCTTCCTACTCAGTTTAATTACTGCCATAACCCTGATCAATATATGATCTTTATTAATGGCCAAAAGATTGACAAGACTGAGTATACTATTACATTCATGAATAAATATCGTCCTTTTGATAAATTGGTTCTATATTTTACTACTATTCTTGATAAAGGAGATTATATTGATATCTTCTATATCCCTGAAGTATTTGTAGAAAAATATAAACAATCTACTATTCCTAAGAGCGGTATGCTTGCTCTTACAGATACTCCTACTGATGTAAATTATCCGACTACTTATCCTCTATCTAAAGATACTTCCCTTGTTTTTATTAATGGTCTTAAGGTTAATCCTCTTGATATTAAAGATATTGATCTTAATACTTTGCTTATCAATATGGATAAGTATAATAGAGATAAAGATGGAAATATTGTTATAGATGGTACAGGTAAGCAATCTGTTAATAAACATTATGTAGACTCTGTAAACAATATTACTATTATGGAATATATTGTAGGAGATAATAGTGTAGCACAATACTTAATTAAGAATGGAAAATCTGTTTCTGATTCTTGGAAAGTATTTATCACTAATCTGCTTGCAAAATATGCTACTAGTGATAAACCTTATAATGGACTTCAGAAAATCTTTGGCGCTATTAATGAACTTGAGACTCCTGCTGCTAATTATAAGGATAACTTTGCTAGTCTTAAGACCATTCTCTATGACGTTATTATCGACTTCTATCTTGGTCGTAATGATGTCACTACTGGAAATAGATTTGTCTACGATTTCCATCCTGAATACTTTGATAACGAAGCAGCAGGAAGTAATACTAAGATTGTACGTCTATTCCCCGATAAGGATAAACTACTTAATTATATTGCTACAGATCTTGTTGCTGATACAGATGATGTCAAGGATGGAAAGAAGTTTATTCCTGTTAATCAATAATAATAGCGGAAGGGAACTAAATCCCTTCCGCATTTTAATTATTCTTATTTTCACTTGTATAGTATAAAATTGAAATAGAAGGAAGAAAGAGTACTTCTATTGGTCGTATAAAAAGATGTAAAATAAAAGGAGAAGTTTAATATGAAAAAGTCTAGCAAGTTCGTCCGTATCAATAAGCTGTTCCTGGCTACTCTGTTCGTCCTGGTTACATTGGTTGCTTTCTGGCTTGGTGGCAAGTTCACTATGATGAAGAACACTGAACTCGTAGTTGATCACTATGTCAGCTACAAAGTCAGTGCACAGGATACTCTTTCTGAAATCGCATCAAAGTATAAGATGGATGGCGAGAAAGACTATCGCCGTCAGCTTCATGCTATTCGCGAAGCTAATGATATCAACGCCGACTGTGATATCCATAGCGGTGAAGTACTTCAGATCCCTGTGTTCATCAGGGTTGTGAAGTAAACAAGAATTAAGAGGAAAGTACGAGGATCATATGATCCTCAATGCAACTCCTTTTAATTTTTTATTTAGCTAGATATTATAATTATGAATAGAATACCAGAAGTGATATTTTATTATTCAGATTACCAATTAATAAATGGAGGTTGCATTATGGGTATAGGCAAGAATCATGATTATTATATCAATCAATGTACTAAAAGAAATACATTAAAGTCAGATTTTCTAACAAATAAAGAAAAGCTTCAAATGATCTTTGATATTGATAAAGAAGCTTTAAAGAAACAATTTCCTGAATTGTATTATTGTATACTAGCGGTATTGGATGAAGATAAGATCAGTACTCCAGGAGATTATTTTAAAACTGATAATTCCTGAAACTCAATATTACTGGTATAACTAATTTGTTTTATAAGGAGATAAACAAATGGTAACGTATTATGAAAACTATGGTCCGTATGTCCAATTGGCAAAAACAGGATATCAGGAGATTGAGTCTACTTCCTTGACTCCTGATAATTATATGAGCAATTTTAATGGTATTCTTAATATCATGAAAGATGGCATTGAACAGCCTGATGTTCAAGCATATATGATTGGTGTACAATTTCCTCATGACGATTTGTTGGGGCTTAATCGTAGTGATGAATTTGTAAAATTTACTCTTGTTGATTATTGGTATAATCTTCTGTTTTGGACATTTCCTATTTGTGCTGGAAATGTAATTACTGTAAGATATATTTTTGATACAAGAGCAATTACTAAAGGAGCTATTGTTTCGTTCTTTAATAAGCTTATTAAGAGCTATCGTAAGGATATGAACTTTATGCTTCTTAATAATCTCCTTGATGATAGTATTTCTAAAATGAAAGAAATCGATACATTTGCATTGTATCTTGCAAATACTGTCAATTTTAAAGATACTATTAATCTAATGGAGAAATATCCTGAATTCAACGCATCTATGCATGCAGATCTTTCTGATACTCCTATCGAGGATGTCAAGTCTATCGGTATGGATTATACAAACATGCAGATTAGATATATTAAGGATAATGATCATTGTTTGAGAGATTCTTTTGTATCTGGTGAGGCTATTTCTCCGAAACAGTTTAAGGAAGTGTCTGTCAACGTCGGTACTAAACCTGATGGTCAGGGAGGAATTTTTCCATATATCATCAATAATTCTTTTATGAATGGTGGTGTGGCAAATCCTGAATCCTATGTCATTGACTCTTCTGTTGGTAGAATTGCACAGATCTTGCAGAAGATGAATGTCGGTACCTCTGGTGCATTTGCACGATTGCTTGAAACTAATAATTTGGATACATTCTTAAACGATGATCCTAATTATACTTGTAATACTGCAAACTTCATTGAAATTACTATTAAGGATGCTAAATTCCTGAGGCTTTATGATAAGAGATACTATAAGATCAATCCTCATGGCGTTGATTATCTATTGGATGCGGATAGAGACACTCATCTGATTGGTAAAACTTTGTATTTCAGATCTCCTATCACTTGTCAATCTTATGCTAGAGGCACTGGTATTTGCCATAAGTGTTATGGAGATCTGTATTATACAAATAGGGATATCAATCCTGGTAAGTTGGCTGCTGAGTTATTGTCCGAAAAATATACTCAAATGCTATTGTCTGCAAAACATCTATTGGAATCTGCTGTAGTTGAAATGAAGTGGAATCCGGAATTCTTTGATATCTTTAATATCGAATTGAATACTATCAATATTGATGAAGATACCGATGTATCTGGATTCTTTATGATTCTTGATTCTTCTAAATTCGATTCAGATGATGATGATGACTCTGATGGTATCATTTATGAAGAATTTACCCCTTCTTTTGATATTAGATATCCTGATGGTCATGTAGTTACTTTCCATACTGTAGATGAGGATAATATTTATCTTACTGAAGATTTAAATAGAGTCCTTAAATCTAAGAAAGCAAAAGAAGATGATGGAATCTATACTATTCCTTTGGATGCGGTTAAATCTCTTCCTAGTATTTTTACAGTAAAGATTCAGAATAAGGAGCTTCAGAGAACTCTGGAAAGATCTAAGCATATTATTGATAGAGAGAAAGATACTTCCTCTTTCAATAAGAATACTATCGTCAGTGAATTTATCAATGCAAACCTTGAAGGTGGATTGGTAATTTCTGCTGTGCATCTGGAAGTTCTTCTGTCTAATCAGATGAGAGATCCTGATAATATTCTTGAAATGCCTAACTGGGCTATTGAGAATGCTCCTTATAAGATTCTTACTCTTAGCTCTGCATTGAACTATTCTCCGAGTATTACCGTTAACTTTGAATATCAGAGAGTAGGTAAGACTCTAGTTTCTCCGCTATCTACAAAGAAGCATAAACCTTCTATCTTCGATCTTTACTTTATGGAAAAGCCTCAGGACTTTATGGTTAACACTGAAATGGTTTCTGATAAGTTCCATGAGAAAGATGAGTATGATATGAAGGGTAATAAAGATGCTATCTATTTTGTTACGCCTGACAAAGGTAGCAAAGATTAATTAAAAAGAGACCGGAGAGAACTTAAACTCTCCGGCCTTTTATTTTTAGAAAGTGTGATCATATGGTATATAAATCTATTGATGATTATAAAATGGTAGTCCATAATTCATCAATTGTTATTAATCATTGTAAACTAACTGATTTTCCTACACTGATTAGACAATTTGGGGTATGGGATAAAGTTTGCCATCGAGTAAATTATATAGGAATTCATTATGATCCAGAAAAACAGAGACTCTTTTTACCAAGAGGAATTGATGTAGATTATGTAAGGCGTAAAGTAGAATCTACAATGGATCCAGATGAATTCTCTTCTTATATTGCTCGATATAATCACTATGATAAAGTATCTAAGAGAATTAAAATGAAGATGCTTCCTAGGGATGATGTTCAAAAAGAAGCATTAAATTTTGGTCTCTGTAAAGGAAAGTACTATTGCAATAGTGGTAAGACTCAATTTGCTATAAATCTTACTACTGGTAAAGGAAAGACTTATATTGCATCTTGTATTATGAGTTATCTAGGAATCAGATCTATTGTAATTACTTCTCAGTCTGGTATTCTAGACCAATGGAGAGAAAAGGTTAAAGAATATACTGATATTGATGATTCTGAAATCGTAAAGATTGAAGGAGGGCCAATGATTGGTAGAATTCTTAATGATTCTTCTATGATGACTAATAAGTCTTTATATCTTTGCACACATTCTACTTTACAGACTTATGGCTCTACTCATGGTTGGGATAAAGTAGGTTTATTATTTGAAAAACTTGGTATTGGAATTAAGTTTTTTGATGAAGCACATCAGAATTTCCAAAACATGGCGTTGATAGATTTTGCAACTAGAGATGTTTGGAGAACTTATTATATTACTGCTACTCCTTCTAGATCTGATAGACAAGAGGATATTATTTATAAACTTTATATGAAGAATGTCCCATCCATTAATCTATTCAATCCAGAAGTGGATGCCCATACTAGCTATATTGCAATTAAGTATAATTCGTATCCTACACCTTCTGATGTAAATGCTTGTAAGAATAATGTATATGGTTTAAGCAATCCATTATATATTGATTATCTGATGAGAAACAATAGATTTTGGATTATGTTTGATTATATCTTCTCTCTGATTTATAGATCTGGTGGTAAAGCATTATTCTATATTGGTACTAATTCAGCAATTGAAAAAGTATATGAAAGGATTATGTTTAATTATCCTGAATTATGGAATGATGTTGGAATCTATACTTCTATTAGTGAAGATAAACAGCAAGCAAAAACCAAGAAATATATTCTTACAACTACTAAGTCTGCAGGTGCTGGTGAAGATATTCCTGACTTAAAATATTCTGTAGTTTTGGCAGAACCTTTTAAATCTGAAGTCATCACTAGACAGACTCTAGGAAGAACTAGAAATCCTAATACTTCCTATATAGAACTCGTAGATGTCGGTTTTAGACAGCTTCAGGGATTCTTCAATGCTAAGAGACACATTTTCAATAAATATGCCTCAAAATCAAAAGTCATGTTCGTAGATAATCCTAAATTGGCTAATATAGACGAAGAGACTAGGATTCAGATGCGTGATAGATTCAAATATCAACTAGAATTCAATGTTCCTAATAATATTGAAGCTATTAGCTTCATTAAGGAAAAGAATATTCCTGCTGTATATTTTGCATCTGAGATTCAAGAGAGAAAGGAGTAATAATATGAAATGTATTTATCAGCTCACTAGCCAGAATGTAAAAGTATCAGTTACTAATAGTGAAAGTCCTATTAAAGTAGAAGGATGCTTTAATGCTTTACAAGATGCAATCTTTTACCTTGGAGTAAAGTGTGGTAAGATTGCTAAGCAATATGAAAAGATTGGAGAAGTAATTACTACTATCTTTAATGAAAATAGCTTAGATGAAATCGATAAAGAACGTGATATTGTATATGTGGCATTTATCAATATTAAGACAAATAAGAATAAAACTAAGCTCGAAAATGAAGAGTTTAAATTTCTTATCTATCAATATCCTTTCTATGAAAATACAATGAGTATCTAAATAACCGGGTAAGGAAGTAAAATTCCTTACCCATATTTTATTTAAAAAGTCATTGAAATAGATTAGATAATATAATAATGAAATAGAAGCGAAAGAGTACTTCTATTTTAGTCGTTTAATTAATCACAATATATCTGGAGGTATAACTATGTTTTACAAGACTCTTTACTACTGGTATTTCTCTGAGTTTCTTCCTAAGAAGAACAAGACAACTCAGGACTTCAAAGATTTGACCGCCTACTTTGCAGAGCTGGCAGTCATCGGCGCATTGATGGGTTTGGGAGTTTCCAAACTCATCGATGCATTCTGTGAGATCAAGGAAGCCAAGGATAAGATGGCTTCTCTGAAGCAGCAGAATCAGTCTGAGGCAACTGAGTCTCAGGCTGAGTAAGTAACCTACAACCGGCCTGGGATATCCCAGGCCTTTATTTTTACGAACATAAATGGAGGTATAAGTTATGTTCTATATTAACCAGTTTGTCGAGTCTATCAGCAATGACTGGAGGAATCGTAAGATCAACTCCAGCTATGTCAACGAAGAGGAGATCAATAACCGGGTCACCTCTAAGAAGAAGGGGTATACCAACCAGAGCCCCTTTAAGATGATTGGCGTAAAGGAGGGCTATAAGTTCTCCCGCACCTGCTATGATGCTGGTAAGGACCAGCACTTCTTCGAGGCTCTGAAGAAGTACTCTGATGAGTATATCAAGAGCTTTGAACAAGGCAAGATCCGTACTCCGTTCACTCATGCTGACGGAGACATCTATGGCTTTACCAAGCCTTTCTACGATATGCCCAAATTAGATAGCAGCGAAGGCTTTAAGGGAATCTGCAATTACTATGATTCCCTTACTCGTGCCCTCGTTCAGAGGGGCACTAAGGAGGATATTGAGAAAGTTGAGTCCAGTCTTCACTATCTGTATGATACCGCAAATGCCAATTTCTTCAAGAAACTGGCATGGGGCGTCCTTCATGGATTCGTCTGTGGATGGATGGATGAGGAGCAGTTAACAAATCTGATTCCTGCGTTCAGTGCACGCAAGAAGTACACTGATCTCAGGCACATTAAAACCTGGAATATGAGTATTGAAGCAAATATTGATATTCCTATCGAAATTCGTAGGATGTTCATGAGCAACTCCGATGGCCAGGTTGCAGCTCTGTTCTTCTTAGTCCCAGAAGCAGAGCTGGAGCATCCTGAGGACGAAGCCGATGACCCTCTGAGTGCCATCGGCAACAATGCAGAGGTTGTCGATATTGATCCTGATAATATCAAAGAGACTCCGAAGCCTCAGAAGAATCCCCAGCCTCAGCCTGTAGCACAGGCACCTAAGCCGGATGATATCAAAAAGGCTCCTATTCAGGAACTGCATGTTGTAGTTCCTCAGGAGCCTTCTCCTGCAGAGGTTGCTCCGAAGGTTACCAAGGATGGTAAGGCAGTAATTCCTGATCCTCCGGTAAAACCTGATACCCCCATTGAGGTTCCTCCTCAGGACTCTGTAAATCCTCAGGCATCTGCGGTTCCCAACTTTGATAATCTCAAAGCTGAGAATAATACAGAGTTGAAGGATGCTGTCTCTTTTGGCGATCCGAAAGAGAAGTATGACTTCAACGATATCCTGAAGCAGGCACGTGAGGTTCTGCTGAAGGAGCAGGAGATGCACAAACAGCAGGAACCTGTTCAGCAGTCTCAGCCTGTAGCACAGGCACCTGCTGATGTTCCTCTTGATTGGAATTGGGACGTAAATTCCATCGACAAAGAGAACAATGAGGAATATCATAAGCGGGTGATCGGTATTGATCGGTTCACCAAGATGGTCCATGATCAGAATAAGATCGTGAATTATTCTGATCTTGACAACTATCCTGGCCTGATTAAGGCTACCATTTTTGATGTCACGAAGGCCAATAATGACATCAACAATCCTGAAGCAATGCGGGGTTACGTTGTAATTGATCCTCGTGTCATCTATGGTGACACGATTCGAGTCTATCAGTTCTATGATAGAATTGATATCCGCAAACAGTGGTCTGTGCCTCTCTATAACGAGACGATGGTTAAGAAGATGATTGCGGAAACTTATTCTGCAGCCGATGATCGATATATTCGTGCTCAAACCCCTCAGGAGCTGCAGAATAACTTAACTGGAAAGTATTGGTTCATCGACCGAATTGATATGTCCGGTATCTATGATGAAGTCGGTGATCTGACCAATGAGAACTGGCGTAAGTTGGTTGCCAATATTTGCAAGGTTCTGAAGGCTGATAAGACTCTTGCCGGTATCCGCTTCCGCATCTACGATTATGAGAGTCCCAGCAAATTCAAGATGATCGCTGATGAGAAAGTGAAATATCCGTTCTCCAGCAACATTCTGAACACCATTCAGAACCAGGATGCTATCCGTGTTGGCCGCAAGATTGTTGTGACTACCAACAAGGATGGCAAACTTGTTTGGAATTTACAGACCACTAAGATCTAAAATATAATAAAAGTCTAGTAGAAAAGGAGGTGATCATCTCTACTAGACTTTTATTTTTTCTTTGACTTCTTATTATAATACACCCTCTAGGAGATAAATCTATTATGACACAAGAAGAAAGAAAACGGTTAGAACTATTATTCGAATTAGAAAACATTAAAGCAAATTTAATGTGTATTGCACCTAGGGTAAATCTTAAAGCGGTAACAGATTTATCCTATAAAGATCCTGATGGAAGAAAACATAGATTTTATGAAGAAATAAGATATAGATCTAATAAGTATAAAAATATTGATCATCTTATTACTGCAAGTTTTCATTTAAACACTTATCTTACGATTGATTATCCAAATCCTAGATATACACCTAATAATGGAGAATTAAAGAGTTCTATTATTAATATCAGAGGATATAATTTGGATGAATTAGTCGCTAAGATGAAATTGTTTAATGATAGAATTCTTAATCATTGTTTTGGAGAGAGAAATGGTGAATATATCATTTATTCTGATAAAGTAAGATCTCTTAATGTAGTGATATATCAATATAGAGATAAGGATAATGATATAATTACTTTTTCTCCTGACATTTATTCCTTCGTATCTGAGAAAAAAGATAAGATTAATATTCCTGGAGTTATGATAACCTTTAATAATGAATATCAATGCATTATTGATGTAGATTCTACTTGGATGGAATTAATCTATAGATTAAGTCATTGTGATCTTAGCACTTTAGGATTTCAGATGATTCAACCTTTTATTGGATTACTTCCAGGCAATGCAGTTTCTGATATTGGAGGTAATTATAACTCATCGTCTAGATATGCTCCGTATTATGCAGTAGAAGATCCAGATGATATTGCTAATAATGAGAACTCTGTATCAGTAAATCAATCTAAAAGGTCTAACGAATATAAGAAGCATATTTTTGACATTTAAAACTCATAAGTAATATACTAAACGTATATTACTTATTTTTTTTACAAAAATTTATAGAAAGAGGTAATACTAATGCTGAATCAAGATGTGTACACAAAAGCCATGATTAATATTCTTTCTGAACGGCTAAAGTTTAACAACCTTAAATATAAGGTTATTCTTTATTCATCTAGCCTTGGATATGAATATAATTATCAAACATTAAGAATTAGACCGATTAATTCAGTATTTTGGTTTAATATTGATAATGCAAATGCATTCAACTTTATGGAATTTCTCAATAATCAAATTAATAAGGTAATCAGCCAAGATAATAATTCTGGATGGATTAAAGATTTTCCATTTGGAGATTGTGAGAATGGAAATATCACTATTGATATGGATACTATTAATCTGGAAAATATTATGCTGATTGTAGAAGATCCTGAGCAAGCAGAAACCATCTGGAACGAGTATTATTATCTATGCGTATTCTTATCCAAGATATATAATGATTCCGATAAAGCATTTAAGAATATTATCTCTGATATGGATTTTACTGATATTGAATAATTAAGGAGAAAGTAAAATGAACGCAGCTATTAAGAAGATTAATGATCAAATCGAAGATTATAAGAAAGAAACTGGAAATTCTGCAGATGATATTTCTGATGGATATCATTCTTTTGGTGATCTTTATAAGCATCGTACATATTTATTAGCACTTGCTATGATTCATATGCCTTATGCATGGAAATCTAGAGTACATGAAGATGGTACTATGTATGATGGTATGTTTGTTGTAGGATTTCCTACTCCTAATGGAATGGTGACTTATCACTGTGACAATGAATACTGGGAAGATTTTAAGATTCCTGTAATTCCTCATGCACCCCATTTTGATGGTTATACAGATAAAGATGTTCTAGATAGAGAAAAAGCTTTCCTTGATAGTGCTAATACACGTCTTGTGAATAACAATAATATTGTGCAGATTAGTAGAATCTTCAAAGATGAGATTCTACCGGTATTTGATAATCCTGTTCAATCAGCTTCTTTTATCAATTTCTATACACATGCACCCGCAACCGGTAGCATCTGAAAACATCCTTATAATTATTTAAATGGAGGTAGATAACTGTGGGATTACTTAATGTAAGTCATTCTACTATGACGCAATCCGTCATTGATCTACAGGAAGATCTACTGAAAAATCCATTTTATTTGTTCAACGACAAAAAGGCTCTTCCTGTAGACTACTATAATATCAATAATAATCAATCTACTCTTGATAAAGGTCTTAAGATCAATTATGATAATGATGGAAAAGATACTCCATTTAGATATAATCTAATTCATGATATGTATCTTTATGGAATTGATAGAGTAGCGACTTCACTAGAATCTGGAGAATTTGGTATTTCTGGAAGTGAAATTTCTGGAGATGCATATATTCTACCTGATACTATTACTCCTTATCCTGGAGATCATTTTGTGATCAATATGATTAAACAGAGATATCAATTTATTGTTTCTTCTGTTTCTACTGATACTTTTGATAATGGCGGTAATTACTATAAGATAGAATATTCTCTTATTCATAATGATGATTCTAGACTTTCTGGAAATGTAATAGAAGAGTTTAAGTTTGTATCTGGAAACATTGGTACAGAGTTTACTCCGATTCTTCAGAGTCAAAAATATGATGTATGTAAGAATCTAGATGATGTATGCGTAAATTTAAAGCAGTTGTTTAAGGGACTTTATTTTAACAATAAAGTCCAGACTTACACGTTTGTTCATCTATATTACGTTTGCCAAGCAGGAATGAATTCTGATTTCTTTTATGATCCATATATGATTGAATTTTGTATTCGGAATAAAATTCTTTATAATTCTGGAGATAAATATGACTATGTAGATCATAAGACTAATCTAAAACCTGATTTCAATATCAAGTATAATAAATCTATTTGGAAAGTTATTGAAAACAGAGAAAAGAATTTACTTCCTGAATGTAAACATAGTTCCACTGCATTGTTCATTGATGATCCTGGAACTATTTTTAGTACAAGATATGAAAAGTATTTTGAACTTACATATGCTGCTCATGATACTGCACTAGAAACTTATGCTTCTGTATTAAATATTCTAGATCCTCAGATTATAGGGCATATTCTAGAAAATCAACTATTTCCTAGTGATAGTAAATATGCTAAATATAATCTATTAATCAAATACTTTAATTTCGATGATCATATCGGAACTGAAGATATTTTACCTTTGGAAAGAATCATTGAAACTGAGAATACTATGGAAAACTATTTCTTGATTCCGATGATTATTTATATTATTGAATTTAACATTAAAAATACTATGGCAAGAATTCCTAAAAGTAGTAAATAAAGAAAAGGAGGGATAATCGAATGAATAGACTTACTTCTCTCTTTGAAGACGATATTGAGATGCAAGATGAACTAGAATCTGCTATTGGAGATATCGCTGGTGAATCTGAAGAAATGATTGCTGGTGTTATTGAAGATAGAATTTCTCCTTCTGAAGATAAGATTCACCTGTTTGAAAGTTCTCAAGAAGATGTGAATGATGATGGATTGACTGCAGATGAAGAGCGAGAGATTGCTATTGCTCTAATGAATGAGCCTGATTCTGAAATCAGTGATCTTCTTGATGACGAAGATGATATTTAAAAGAAAGGAGAATATGAATATGAATCGACTAAATGAAGATGTAATCGATTGTATTAATTCTATTGAAGATCCTGAAGATTGTGCTATTCTTGGGGATGAAGATATGGAAAATGCTCTAATCGATTCTGATACTGAAGAGCTTCCTGATGATGACGATTATGAAGATACAGATGATGATATTGATCTGAATCAAGACTTCACTGGAGATATTGCTGATCTTGATATTGAGGGTATAGATGCAGATGATATCATCGCTGCAGAAAGAGATATTGCTCATGATCCCTTTGAGGATGATGAACTAATCGATACCGCTACTAATGGTGGAGATGACGATGATATTTTCCTAGATGATGATGAAGATTAAGGAGGAAATACTACAATGAGTGTACGTATTGCTATTAAGCCGAAGTATCCTACTCGTAGAGCAACTGATAAAGTGCTATTCAATGAAGGTAACTTTATTGATACCATTGATGAGCATTCTACTAGACATATTCTATCTATTCTAGATACTGCTCATGTTGCTCTCGTCTCTGAAGATGGTAAATATTATCCTGTCGATAAGGATAATTATGAGGAACAGTATAAGCTTGCCAATGCTGGTGAAACTCCTACTGTTGAAGCAGATGAAAAGTTTGGCGTTAAGAAGCTAGAAGAGTTTATTACCGCTACTGTGTCTGATGATGCAGCTAAGATTCAAAATTGTGCTATTTACAATGGTATTATTGTTGGACAGCTGCTAAAGGTTTCTAATTATCTGACTATCGATGATGAGCGTTTTACCAAGAATGGCTATTATCTGATGTTCGATTACGATAAGACTGCTGCTGAAGCTGAAGGCTATTCTAATGCTAAGCTTCTTATGGGCGAAGAGCTTGTCGATGGTAGCAATCTGATATACTTTGGAGAAGATGCATCTCTTATTAGCAATACTATTATTGCTATTGAGAGTACTCTTACAGTAGATGGTAAGGCTGGTAGCTATATGGCTACTTTCAATAATTCTCTGACTGGTAAGGTCCTTATTGCCTCTGATGATCTACCTTATGTTGCAATCGGCAATAATTCGTATGATAGTCTTGCATCTGCTATCGCAAGTGCTACTGCAGGCGATATTATTGAAATTAATAAGTCTATTCCTGTACCTAAGACTATTGCTATCACTAAGGATGTCACTATTAATATTAATAATGATGCCGTGGTTACTGTTTCTGGATATATTTGTGTCAAGAGTGGCGGTAAGCTTACTGTTACTGGCAATGGCACTATTAAGGAATCTACTCCTTATCTAGCTCCTATCATTCTTATGAATGAGGATGAGAATAATAGTGTTAATGCTTATATTGCTGCTGGCATTACTCTATGGGGTTGGGCAGGTCTTATGTTTGATAAGAAGTCTGTCAATATCAATGCTACTTGCCATGGTACTCTAGTTGGTAACAACGATGGTTCTGATGACGGCGCAGGATTCTACTGCAATGGCAATGTTAAGGAAGGTACCTTTAACTTTACTGGCAGCACTAAGGGAACTGTTGGACATGGTATGTATATTGCTAGTAATCTGAATAATACTATTACTGGTGCATACATTGAGGGTACTCAAGTTGGTATTGAGGTTCGTGCTGGAAGCCTTGATATTAGTAACTCTACTGTTAAGTCTCTAAGTTCTGCTGAACCTGCTATGGCTGCTAATGGAAACGGAACCACTGCAACTGCAGTTGGTCTGGCTGTTGCTCAGCATACTACTAAGAGAGATATGAAGGTCTCTGTTAATAATTGTACTCTGACTGGTTCTGCAGCATTTATGGAAGGTAATCCTCAGAAGAATCCTGATTGTACTAAGCAGATGAACATTGCTATTGGTGGTGAATCTGTCATGAACGGTAAGATTCTGACTCTGGATCCTGAAAATGATTGCAAGAACTTTGTATATGAGTCTCGTTGCTCTGAGAAGCCTGATGACAAGTATATTGCTAAGGGATACGAAGCAACTGAAACTTTCACTGGAACCTTTGACATTGCTAAGAAGCAGTAATTAAGTTATAAATTTAAGTCATAGAGAATTGCTTCTCTATGACTTTTCTTTGTTATAGCGATAACCTTGTAATAATCTAAAAAAAAATAAAGGAGACCTTTTAATGTATAAGACTAATCTACGTGATATTAGATTTCCTACTGAGAATGCTCCTATTATTCTACAAAAGGGTCTAATCACTAAAGACGATTTTACTCACTCTGACTGTAATGTTACGCTATATAACACTCCTTATGCAATTGCTAAGAGAATCTTTGTATGGACTGATATTGAAGTTCTTACTAGCAAATGGACTCTGGTTGGTAATGGAGACTATAAGGCGCTTGAGAATGCATATTCCAATTTTGATATTGTAACTACAGATGATAATACAAGTCAAGACACTCCTTCTATGGATTGCTTTACTAAGGTTGAGGAAACTGTATATGCAGAGTCTAGTGTACCTGAATCTACTCCTGAGGCTGTTGAAGAACCTATTTCTGAAGAAATTGAAGAAGCAGTAGTGGATGAACCTTCTGAAGAAATCAAGCCTGAAGCTCAGGAAGAAGAAATTGTAGAAGATTCTGTTGAAAATGAAGATACTTCTGCAGAAGAAATCATCGATCAACCTGCAGAAGAGGTAGTTGAAGAGTCTAAGCCTGTAGTTGAGGAGCAATCTACAGAGAATACTCCTGTTGCAGTTCCTGTAAATGCTCAGTTCAATAGCCAGAATTATACTCGTATTAACAATAAGAGAAATAAGCATAATCGTCGTTAAAAAAATAAATATCTGAGGAGCTTCATAGCCCTCAGATATTTTTATTGTCTTATGATATAATAATAATGATATAAATTATAATAAATAATTTAATAATTGTCATCGTAGTTTCCTTTTTATAGATTTATACTATTTATCTTATGTTTAATATAGATCATTTCTACTATCCTCCTCATGATAATCATCTTCTATGTCCTTTAAATAGTCATTGTACTCTTCTCGCTGTGGTTTCAATCCTGGATACTCCTTTCCATACGTTGTCGTATCTTCACCTCCTTTCTCGTAAAAACTATTAGAAGAAAAGAGATCAAAGAATCCGAACAAACTCATTTTGCATATACTTCCTTTATTTTATTAAGATAGATTTCAACTTCTATCTCATAATTATAATATCTTATTATATAATATAAAAATAAAACTATGGGCAAAACATCCTTATAAATTATTAAGGAGGTACTATTATGGGAAATATTACAGAAGAACAAAAGATATTTTTTGATTCTATCAAGAATGCATGTATTAATGCAGGTAATAAAGCTAATATTCTTCCATCTATAATTGGTGGTATCGCTGCTCTCATTTCTAATTATGGTAACTCTGAATTCTATAGAGAGACAAATAATCTATTCTCTATGACAGTAGATGATAGTTGGTTTGGTACATGCTATTCTGTAGATAGTAAAATTACATATGAGAATCCTCAATCATGTGATGAAAAGAATTTTATTCTTCTTAAAGCATTTACCTCTGCAGATGAATGCATTAATCACTTCGTGGATTTTCTTACTACTGCTAGAAGATCTAAAGATGGTCCTTTTAAGTATTCTAATATCATTGGAGATACTGACTATAAAAACGTGATTAATAAACTAAGTAGACTAGGATTTAATCATGAATTTACATACACAACTACATCTTATTTCTTCAATACTTGCGTAGCAATTATTGAAAATAGTGGTATTTATGAATGGGATAACGAGGTTAAAGATATGTCTAGAAAGAGAATTAGAAGCAATAGAATTAATACAGAGAATGCTCAGAATAATGAAATGATTGAAGAACAGTCTCTTGAGCAAGAAGAAGCTGTTGAAGAGCAGATTTCTCATATGTATCGTGTAAGACTGGCATGGGAAAAACCTGATACTCAGATTTTTGCAAGCCCTGATTATGAAGCTGCTAAGACTAAGGCTCTTGCACATGAAGGATATAAGATCTACATTGATGACGATGGAGAGCTATTTGAAGATCCATGGATGAAAAAGGAAGAAGTAAAGCCTGTTGCAGTTCCTACTCCTATTCCTGGTGTAAAGGAAGTTATTCATCCTTATGAAGGTAAGATTATTAATCTTCATGATACTCCTGTTTATAGAAATGCTACTGATGAAATGTATTTCAGATGTATTTCCGGTAGATTCTATTTCTATGATTCTACTATTGTAAATGGTAGAGCAAAGATTACTGCTACACAGCATATGCCTAAGAAGAATCCTAGCTGTATTCTTGGATATATTAATATCAATGAATAATAGAAAGGAATTGTTATGAAAAGAATTTGCTTTTATAATAACTATACAAATTTAATTCTTCCTAATAAGATTGATGTATATCCTGTAAGTAATCTTCTTGGAGATACTGTAGAAGATATTAAATCTAAGATTAAATCCTGCGACCTATTTTGTGTATTTACACATATCCAAGATGCAGATATTGTGGTTCCTACAGATGAAGACAAGGATATTATCCAAATGATTCTAAATAGATCTGGAAGAAAAGAAGTTGTAGATACTAGAAAAGATAGTATCTGGTATAGTGATAACTCTGAAAAGAATATTATTATTTCTGATACATGTAATTTTCTTGCAGCAGATATTAATTCTATTCTATACAATTTTCTTAGAATGACAGATGCTCTTAACCAGAGAAATATTAAGCCTGTAGAAATGTATATCGTGCAGAATACTAGAAATAGTGAAGTTCTTATTAAGACTCCTAATAAAGAAGAAGCTATTTCTGTATGTGATAGGCATCCTTGCTGTGTAATTAAAACAAGAGATGGTACTATCATTTATACTTCTCGATATGGTAGAACTTCTCTTGCATCTTCTATTCGTAGAGCAAAAGCTAAAAACTCTCAATCTAATGGAGTATTTCATATTAAGATTAGTTAAAAATTTGGAGAAGGAATTAATTCCTTCTCCATTTTATATTTAATTTTCTGTACTTCTACTCTGAATATTCATATACCAGTTATTCATTTTCCTCTGATCAATTGCAGGAGCTACAGATTCAGATCCTTCTTTATCAGATTTACAAATATTAACTGTTACATTCTCTAGTTTAGACTTAATGATCTTATCATATATAGATCTTGCCAGTTTTACAGGCTTATTATTTTCTACAAAATAGAGATCATTAGTAGTGTAATCGAACATCAACTCATTATTTCTGGGTTTAGATGCTGTTTCATCTCTTAGTACTAGAGGATATCCTCCAAGTGGTTTAGGTACATGCATACTAATACCTCCTTTTATTATGAAGTTAAAATATACCCCAGGAGGCGACCTATACCTCCTGGGGTTATAAAAAAGAGAGAAAAAGAATTAGAGAATAGCTTGGTAATTAGCGATTGGGATCATCAGTAATGAAGCTGGTATTAGTCAGGTTAACACCACGCATATTCTTCATATACTGCTTCTGAGCAACCATAGCTGCACGAGCTGCTCTGTTGCCATACTTTTCCACAATCTTAGCACGAGTCTGCTTACGAAGCAGCTGATACTTAACCAGCTTATTATACAGAGGATCCTTCTTAGCACGTGCCATCATGATTGCCGCAATAGTCTTACGGCGATTCAGGTCAGTTGCCTTAGACAGACGAACCATAGTACGCTTATTAGACAGAACCTTTGCCTCAAGCAGAGACTCGCCAACACCATTAGGAGCGCAGAACTCACGAACAGTGTTCTCACTATAATGGTGAGTCAGATCATCGACCAGGAATGCTTCAACAAGAGCATCCATATCAATGCCGAATTCTTCATTGTAATTATTTTCAGAATAAATGCCCATGATATTAAGTCCTTTCTACATGTAGAGTTTAAATTTCATAATGGTTATGTATTATAAAAGTGATGAAATGAAATCGAGCTCTCTATTTCATTCATTTCCCATTATGAGTTATTATAAAATAGTTCAATTGTAATTGATAATTTTGCATACTTTATAATAATCAATGGGAGAATATTTATCTCTCAATATACATATCTAGAAAGGACTTTTATTATGAACAATTACAACGGTAAGAACAAGAACTTCAGCAACAAGCCCCGTATGACTGATGAAGCGTATGCAGCTCGTAAGGCTCAGCTCATTGAGAAGCAGACTAAGAGTCTGGACGTTATCAATGATGCTTGCACTTTCCTGGAGAAGGCAATTGCAGATACCAATGTCCATCGTGTTTCCATGAAGTATGTTCTTGCATATCTGAATGGTGAGAAGAATTATACTGTAGATGAAACCAAGGCTATTTCTAAGACCAACGATATTCTGATTGAGCTTGCAAATGCTCGTATGAATCGTTATATTACTGATGATCGCAACAATATTCGTGTTCTGTATGTTCATGAGCGCATGAAGACCTCTTTCAAGAAGGAGCTCCATGATCGTATTGACCAGCTTCTGAAGGATCATCCTGTTCTGCTGAAGTGGAGTGATACCACTGGCGAGAACTACAAGACTGTCATGGAAGAGAAGAAGGACAATGGCTAATTATATTGAACGAGAAGATGATAATCTATCTTCTACTAACGATACCGTTGTAAATGATTCTACAAATACAGAAGAATCTGAGTTTCTTAATAGATGGGATTGGCTACTTAGTGGATGGGATATTATGACCATTGCTGAAAAGATGCAGATCTTTATGCCATATCTCCATTATATTAATCTCAGAGACTTTCCTAAAACTGAATTTGATGCGCAGCTTAATAAAGATATTGCAGAAAATTCTTTTAAGTTGTGCAGATCTTTCAGTGGAACTTTTAAGTTCGATCCTGACCAGCAAGGTATTCCGAATATGATCATTGTCTATAATCCCGTAGACGTTGATGCTATTCCTTATCCTTCTCTAAAGGTAAAGGTTAAAGCTTGGGGTAGAAAGTATGGCTTTTACAAGGAAACTCCTGTAATTGATAATACTATTAACTCTGGCTGTAACTGCAATCCTAAGCATGATCATTATGGTTGCTGTAACTGTAATAATTAACTTGATTTGAATATTAGCCCAGAGGTATAAAGTTACCTCTGGGCTAATATTTTAGTAATAGAAACTGAAAGGAGATATTAAATGGAATGGTAAAAATGAATCAAACTGTTAATCCAAAAGAGCATAAAATCTTGATGAAGTATCGAGATACAATGTCCAGAATAATTAAATCAGCACATCCAGAAATGGATATACGAGACATTTATGCTGGAGTTGAATATTCGATATCTAAGAGGTTCAAGAATTTCGATCTCGTAGTACAGAATAATTACACTGGTTCTAATCCTAAGATTAGTATGCTAGAACTGGTGGATTATATTGCAAAACGAGAACCAATTCTAACAAGTTATGGAACTATGTTTAGAAGACATGATGTAGTTCCAAATCCTATGGCAAAGGTTATTCAAAACTTCCTAGACCTCAGAAAACTTCACAAGAAAGAAATGTTTAAATATCCTAAAGGATCAGAACAATTTGAGAAATATAATCTACTCCAGGCACTTGATAAGATAGATGTAAATGGTTAACTGTATAGCCCCATTAGGCTGGAAACGGTCAAATGGTAACACCAAGAAATTGCTGGAAAGTCTTAAAGCCTAATTGCTAATATGTGTAGATATTAGAGCGAAAGCAGAAATAATAATTAGGATGATATATGGTGATAGTAAGCCTAAGTATCTTCAACTAAAATAGATAATCAGCATCCAGCTTAGAGAAGTAATTCTCTAATAGGTTCAACGACTAATTGTAGAGCTCAAGTGAGTCTCGAAATCTGGTGTACCTAAGTCATAGAAATATGATATGGTAGTGATATAGTCTAGTATCCTAGAGATAATCTAGGGAAGTTCATTAGAGAACTGTATAAGTGAGAGATAGTATCAACGACTTATATGAATATTACGATATATGGCCTTGTTGGTTTGTACGTGTCGATTCTGTTCGACCTCAACATTGCACCGTCTGTAACATCTATCGGTAGATCTCTAATTAGTTCTGCAATCCTTTGTTTTGAAGGTTTCTTAGGGAACAATGTTAAGTTTGGAAGTCTTAATGATGTTCTCATTTTCATTGATAATGTAAGAATGGAGTATCATGATTGGAAATATAATGATTATGAAGTTCTTGGTTTCAATGGATTTATCTCTCCCGAAGAGTGTTTCAATAAAATCATGATGAATTGTGGTTTTAAATATATTCCTACAGATCAAGATATGGATACTGTATGGAGAATTATTCAAAACTGTAATCAGATTGAATTGAATAGACTCTTCTACAAGAATAATCTTTATTGTTTTATGGATCTTCCTATTGCCAGAGATCTAATGGTAAATATTATTACTGAAATGAAAGTTCCTTATATTGAACCTGCAAATCCTCCAAAAGAAATTGTTAATGATCTTAATGCTCTTCGAGATTTACTGTTGGAATATGTCTTCTATCGCCATCAGTATATGGATAGAATGATCAGAAATAAAGAGATGGTTAAGACTGTTTCTATTGTTTCCGATACGGATTCTTCGTTTATCTCTTTGGATGCTTGGTACAATTATAATATACAGTATCTGAAGGATTATGATTGCCTTATTATGCATCAGCAAATCGATGTATATAAATTCCTCGAAGAAGAGAAAAAGAGAAAAGATTATTTCTGGGCTGATACTGAAACTCCTGAGTGGTATAATGCAACAGATAATCGATTAGCCACTAAAACTTTGAAAGTAGATAGCTTTGGAGATATTGTAGATCAATCGGAACTTGCTGCTATTGAATTCTTAGATGATAAAAAGGATTATGATTTCTTTAGCGAAGAGATCATTAATCAAAGAAGAGCTATTGATGCAACTAAGATTATTCCTCAAGACAATGTAAAATTTGCTTTGATCAATATCATGTGCTATATTCTATCTTCTGTGATTAACAAGTATATGATTGATTTTACTAAGGAATCTGGATCTTATCGGGGCGATGCTAAGTGTAAGATTAACATGAAGAACGAGTTTTATATGTCTCGAATCATGTTGACTGATGCTAAGAAACATTATGCTAGTTTGCAGATTCTACAGGAAGGTAATTATCTAGGAAATGGTGTTTTGGACGTTAAGGGTATTGACTGTCTTACTAAGTCTTCTACTTCTAAGGACACACAGAAGGCATTGAAAAAGATTCTTCTTGAAGATATGCTAACTGGAAATTCTGTAGATCAATTGAAACTTATTAAAGATATTGCAATACTGGAGAAGACTATTTATAATGATCTTCTTTCCGGATCTAAGAAATATTACAAGCCTGCAACTATTAAATCTATGGATAGTTATGAAAATCAAGGAGCTAGAATTCAGGGAGTTAAAGCAGCTATTGCATGGAATTATGTAAAATGCGATCTTCCTGGGTTTGATCTCGGAGATAGAAATGCTATCGATGTGATTAAGGTTAATGTAAATAAAGATACTCTAGAATCTATTAAGGATGAGTATCCTGAACAGTATCAAAAACTCTGTGAATTAACAGATCCTAAAAATCAGAATCTCGCTGATGGATTAAAAGTCTGTGATCTATTCAAGGGTAAACTTGATACTATTGCATTGCCTAAAGATCTTCCTGTTCCAGAATGGTTGAGAAAACTGATTGATTATCAAGAGATTATTACTGATAACCTTGGTAATTTTCCTGTATCTTCTGCTGGAATCGGCCAATTTGGCGCAAAGAAAGCAAACTACTCTAATGTAGTAAGAATCTAAAAGCAAATAATAGGATAGGTATAAAGCCTATCCTATTATTTTTTTTTATTTATTGTTATTTATTTCAAATAGATATTATAACAGTGATAGAGACATGTACGTTCTCTACCAAGTCAAAAATATTTTATAGGAGGTCCAAAGATTATGGATCACAAAGGTTTTATCGTAAGAGAAGATGCAGCAGCTGAATTTAAGAAGGATATCTCTGAAAAGAGAAAATCTCTTCCTAAACCAAAGAGAAACAGCAATCGTGGATTTGTTGTTCGCAATGACAGCAATCCCAGAAGCTTTCAGCTTGGAAAGAAAGTTGCTTACAAAACCTTCAGACTCTGGCCTGATGATGTTCAGGCTATGTATCTGAAAGACATCTTGAGCAAATATCCTGGGTTAACTTCTAGGAATATTGCCATCATGATGGGATGCTCTCCCATCACGATCAGAGAAATTAATCAGAAGCTTGGAAATATCATTCCTACTTTTGATAGGAAAAGTCCTCAGAAAGAGCACGATGACATCGTGAATCGGTTTTACACTGATTACGATTGTCTGAAAGCTGCTGCAGAATATGCAGCTACCAAGCAAAGTATCAGGAAAAAATGGAGTAAGAAATCCAAATCCACAATCAGTATTCAGAATATGAGCATGACTGTCAGCTTCAATATTGATACTGACAATATTGCTCAATTTCTGAAAGAGCATGGGTTCAATGGTCAGGTAACTCTGACCATTAGTAAGAACATCAGCGAATAAGAATAAAAAGAAAAAGGAGATAAAAAAATATGTTTAGCCTTAATAATGGTTCTACCACTTCTACTCTTCGTGACAAGCTCATGAAGTATAAAAAGATTATCTTTCACTCCGGCGTATTTCACGCCGATGAGGTATATGCTACGGCATACCTCATGATTTTGTATGACGTATTCGGCCTTCCGTTTCCTAAGTGGGAACGTAAGAATGTTATCTCTCCTGAGATGACCGAGGAGAACGGTTATCTCGTGTATGACGTTGGTGGTGGTCGTTTTGACCACCATTTTCCAGAAGAACAGAAGCAGCGTAGAGAAGATGGAACTCCTTATGCTGCATTTGGGTTGATTGTAAGAGAGTTCCATGAAGGATTCTTGACCCAGGAGGAATATGAAGCTTTCGACTCCTCTTGGGTCAAAGGTATCGATCTCAATGATAATACCGGATGTGGAAACCCGGCTGCATTTGAGATCAAATGCATGAATCCCACTTGGGATTCACCAAATAATAACACCGACATCAGAGTGTTTACTGCAATCAGCAAAGCAAGAGATACGCTCGAATATATCATTGAGCATATCTATGCTGATTGTCATGCACGTGAGTGTGCAGAGACTGCAGTAGACATTGCTGATGGGTGCGTGTACTTGGAGCATTATGCACCTATCGGTAAATATATTGCGCCGAAAGATGGAATCGCATTTTTTGGTTTTCCGAGTAATCGGGAAATCGGAAAGTATTCCATTACTTCCGTTAAATGGAAGGGAGTTAATAAAGCTCTGTTCCCTCAGCAGTTTAGAGGACTGAGTGCAAAAACTCCTAATTTTGCTCAGATCAATTTCAACACTGGTCTGAGTTTCGTACACCCGAGTGGATTTATGGCCACTTTTGATAGTAAGGAATTGGCCAAGAAATTCATGCGGGATTATAAGAATCAGTTTGAGATTCCTGTACCTGTAGAAGATGATAAAGAGGAGGCGCAGGAATAATGAACATGCTTATTGTGAATAATCTCAATAGAAGTGGAGATCTCCCAGAAATTGAGGTTAATATTTACAATGAGAAGAAAAGGGAAATTGTATACAGTTCTACTATGCAATTTTCTGGAACATGTTTTTTATGCTTCCGTAAATATAACGGAACCGTAACGTGTTCCGCTATTGGCAAGTCTCCTAATATTGATTATATGGATCTTGTCAATAAAGGAGTAGATAAAGCAACCATAATCGGAATCATGAAAGGAGCGATTACTTATTCAATTTGTAATATGATTATCACAGCAAAGGTGTTTGATAAAGATATTCATGGAGAACCTATCCATGTAGAAGATGTGAATATCTTTCCAAATACTGAAAAAGAAAGGGAGATTGATAAGTTTATTGAGGATTGTTATTTCATGATCTCTTAATCATTAATATAAAAGGAGTGGGTTTCATTCGCCCACTCCTTTTATTTTTTATTATATTATCGACTTTTATATAATTTAGCCCCATTATATATTAGGAGGATTTATATTATGTCTCAGGCAGATATCATCTTTAAAAACACTTGCCTTGATATTATCAATAATGGTATTGATACTACTGGTGAAAGTGTAAGAGCAACTTGGGCAGATACCAATGAGCCTGCTTATACTATTAAGAAATTTGGAGTTGTAAATCGTTATAATCTTCAAAAGGAATTTCCTGCTATTACTATGCGTCCTACTAGTATTAAAGCAGCTGCCGATGAACTTCTTTGGATTTGGCAAAAGAAGAGTAATAATGTAAATGATTTGAATTCTCATATTTGGGATTCTTGGGCAGATGCTGAAGGGTCTATTGGTAAAGCATATGGATATCAAATCGGTAAAACTTATGCTCATCATCATTTGAATGATTATCCTACTGCTGAAGTATTTGCAGAGCTGAAGGAATATCCTTCTTCTAGGGTAGTATTTAAAGACGATAATTATTGGGTATTGCTTGACCAAATTGATGGAGTAATTTGGGATCTTAAGCATAATCCTTTTTCTAGAAGAATCATGACTAATATTTATAACTTTGAAGATCTTCATGATATGAATCTTTATCCTTGCGCATATTCCATGACCTTCAATGTTACTAGAGATAAAGAAGATGGTAGACTCACTCTAAATGGTATTCTTAATCAACGTTCTCAAGACATGCTTACCGCAGGCAATTGGAATGTTGTACAATATGCAATTCTTATTATGATGCTTGCTAAAGTTTGTGACATGTATCCTGGAGAATTGGTACATGTGATCGCTGATTGCCATATTTATGATCGTCATATTCCTATTGTAAAAGAACTTATTGAACGTCCTACTTTTGATGCTCCTAATGTATGGCTTGATAAAGTAGATAATTTCTATGACTTTAAAATCGATAATATTCATATCGATAATTATCAGCATAATTCTCAGATTAAATTCCCTGTTGCAATTTAATATAATTAAAAGGAGAATAAATTAAAATGGAAGAAAAGCTGGTTATTCGTGGAGCAAAGATTGGTTCTACTTATAGAGTAGATATTAGAAATTTAGAGCCTATAAATCCTTTTAACGTGATCACTGAGAGGATTATGCGAGTATTGTATATTGCTAGGCATAATACTACTGATGAATACCTTGTTGCTTGCTGTCCTTTTAATTATATAGAAGATGAATGTAAATCTAGTGATGTGACTGATAATGTAAAAATGATTCCTATTTCTGTATGGAGAAAAATTGCAACTAGAATCGATAGAGGATAAAATAATGAAAGTTAAAGTTGGAGAAATTTATAAGCATCATAAAGGATCTTTTGTAAAAGTAGTTGCTCTATGTAAGCATACTGAAACGCTAGAAGATATGATTGCATATATTCATGTAAATAATACTTCTGCGAATAATACAGATCCTAATCTGTTCTTTGCCACAGATCATACTGTGTGGGTACGCCCTGCAAGTATGTGGTTTGATAAAGTTAAAGATGGAACTACTACTAGATTTACTCTTGTTGAATTTAAGGAGAAAAAATGAAATGATGAAAGCAATTGTATGCGTAGACAACAATTGGGCTATCGGAAATCAGAATAATCTTCTTTTTAATATTAAAGAAGATATGGCTCGATTTAAAGATATTACAATGGGTAAAACTATTGTATACGGTCGTAAGACACTAGAATCATTTCCTGGAATGAAACCTCTTCCTGGACGTAAGAATATTGTTATGACCAGAGATTTTAATCATCTTGAATCTAAATCTTTGTTTGCTGCTAAGTATGCAGGATTTTTCTTAGCTCCTCCTGAATCTGAAGGTAGAGGTAGAATTCGTAATCCTGATATAGATGAAGCAGAGTATAGATCTTCTTTTGCTGTTAGACGTAATCCTGAAGTTAAGACTCCTAATAATAGAACTATGATTTTCTGGGTAGAAAATCTTCGTGGCTTACTCGACGCAGTAGAAATTATTGGAGACAGTGAAAATACTATAGTCTGTGGTGGAGAGCAGATTTATAGACTTCTACTTCCTTATTATGATACAGTATATGTAACTAAAGTAAATGCTGAAGCTCCTGCACATGATGCAACATTTCCTAATCTAGATCAAATGGATGATTGGAAAGTTGTTGAAGATGAAGATTGGAGATCTAATGGATCTTATAATTTTAAATTTATGACTTATAAAAGGAAATAAATCTTATGGATATGGTGAATGTGAATTTTGGATATCTTGTAAAGAATTTTACCGATAGAAATAGTGAAGGCGAACGCTACACTATGTTTGAAAATCCTAATAAGATTTATGACAGATTTTCTGAAGTTAAAGGTAGAATTGTTTATGATGGATATAATAAGATGATAGAATATGTACAGCAGAATATTCTTACTTTATTATCATCCGCTGTGGATAAAAAACCTAAGGCTTTAAGAACTATTACAGATAAAGATTTTCTTGTAGCTTTGGATATGTCTGGTATAGCTCTTGATAGAGAATATACTAATAGATTCAATAGAGTATATCGAGCTTATGTAATTAATCCTGCAAACAATGTTCTTTATAATGAAGAAAATGCTTGTTTGCTTGGAAAAATTGCTATAAGAATGAATCGAGAAATGATCAATAATCTTATGAGTCTTGGTCTTTCTGAGAGTTATGCTTTATGGATTGCAGTAAATAGAAATTCTAGTACAGATGAACGTCGTAATATTAGAAGAATGGTTCGTGCTATGCAACACATGGATCCTGATATTATGACTGAGCAGATGGTAGTAAATGTATTTTCTAAGACTTTTAGTGATCAGCTTACGAATCTTTTTATTTCTATCATGACAGATAGATTTGATGCCTTTGATGACGACAATGAAAAATATGTCTACTCTGCTGTATCTAATGCTATCTTGGATATTCTAAATACTATGGATATTGATGAGATCAAAGATATTGTATTTGAGTATGAGAATGAATTAAAAAGATCTGGAGTTAAAGGAAGATTTTCCATGATGGCTATTAGTCCTGGGGAATATCCTGCAATTTGTAGAGCAATGGATGAAATTGAAGCTATGGGAATAAAGATTGAATAACTAATATTAGAGGAATGGAGTAAAATCCATTCCTCTATTTTATTTTATAATCTGACGCTTCTAATAAGATTAAGAGTACAGATTTTACATCAGGGTATCAATTCACATTAGGTATTCCAATATCTGTTGCATGTAAAAGTGACCATAATTGTATTGCATATATAACTAAATCATATTGGATATATTGTATGTATTTTAGTACGACTGGTAGTGCTGATTATAAAATATATAATAGGCCTTGTATAGTATATTATATTTAATTATAAACCAATAGAGAGAAATCTCTATTGGTTTTATTTTTTTTTTGAAAATATATTAAAATTATAATAATTTGACGCTTCTACTAAAATTAGGCATCAAGATATAAATATTACAGATAGTAGTGGATATACTTTTAGAACTGGAACACCTATATCTGCAGTATATATAGGAGATACAAGTAGTAATTATGCTATTATAACTTTTTCAAATGTAATTATGATAAAAGGTTTCGGATCATTAGGTTCTAGTACTACAGGTACTGCTAGAGTATATTATATCTAATGATATTTCACATCATAATAATTCTCGAAAACTTTTCATAAAGGAGATAATTATTATGAATTTTAATATGAAGCAAATCCATACTATCTATGAATCTGGCGTCAATGATCAGACTGGAGCAAATCTAGATAATACTCTAAGATCTGCAGACCTTATGGAAATTTTTGATAATATCTGCCCTATTACTGGTGGCGTATATAAGGCAATGAAGAATGCTGCTGCTGATCCGCAGAATCTTAAAGTTACAGTCTCTAAGAATGGTGAAGGTGAAAAGGCAAGTCTTTTCATTGAAGCTGTAGAATTTATGACTTATGTAGAAGCTTGCGGTAAGACTATCGGTGAAGCAGCAGATGATATTGTAGATGCATATCAAACTGATATTCCTGGCATGGCAAGCGATGATATTCATATTGTATTTCCTAGTGATGCTCTTAATAAGAATGATCTTGGAAGTCAGAATTATGGCAGAGATGTTAAGAATGACTGGGCAATGCAATTGATGACTGGAATTCGCAGATATGGTCTAAAGGCTAATATTGGTGTAGAAGAAAGTAAGTAAGTATTTATTTCCAGGTATAATAGATAGTAAAACATATTTGAATTAAAATAATTCACTAGAGATCCTTCTCTAGTGAATTATTATTTGCTTTATCTTATCATTATAAGTGGAAATATGCCAGGATTTTTATCTCCATTACCATAATTGTAAACATCTTTGTCTATTACAGATCCATTAGATACACACCATGGCATATCATAATAAGAAGAATGAGCATTACCATACGAAGTTCCTCTTAATCCTCTTAGAAGCGAGTAATCTCCAAATTGCCAAGTATTAAAATTAAAATATGGTAGTTTATAATTAGCTTCACCATCATCATAAACTGTATTATTTACACCAAAAGTACCAGTAATTTGACCAGCACTCATAAGAGCACCATAACATACAGTCCATTCATATCCAGTGGTATTACTACCAACATTAGCGCTATTAGACAGTAGCATTCTTCTTTTTATTAAATGATCTTTTAATATAGAATCATTATTTACAAATGAAGATTGTAAATAATTGTTAATTTTTTTATGAACACCAGTATTCATATAACCATTGCTTAATGACATATTTCCATTATCATATGTAAAAAACGATGTTGTAGGAATCATAAATATACCATATCCATTATCATAAGTAGTTCCATCTGAAGCAGTTTTATTATGCTCACAATCAAATCCAACTATTACCCATGTCTTATTATATGTACCATCTTTAATAGTTATTGTAGAACCAATAGAAGCGTCATAATAGCCAGTAGCATGATTACATGTACTAAGAAAATTATCTACATCGCTAATACTAGACCAAGTACCAAGATTCTTAACTTCATATCTAGTATTAGGAGGAGTAGTATCATGATCCAAATTACTGCTATCACCTAGAATTTTGATAATAATAGATTGTATAGATGTATCAGCACTAAAGGATGAACAATCAGGCAATCCTCCAACTTCATAAATTGTAACTATATCTTTACCTAAAGATACTTTATTAGAAGCGTCAGATTATTTAAAATAAATATAATTAAATATAATATACTATACAAGAACAGGTACCAGTAGTATAAGTTGCATAGCTACCCAGAAAAAATCTAATACATCGTATATAATATGATTTATTGATATAAGTAATATATGGAATCGGAACACCATTATTACTACTTACATTACGTGTAACAGATATTGGTATACCTAATGTAAATTGATCTTCTGATGCAAAATCTACACTCTTAATTTTAGTAGAAGCGTCAGATTGGTAGAATATAATAAACAATTGTATGAAGTTCTTGAAATGAATACCTTGCAGATGTATCTTTTGCAGCATATAAAACATATATGCTTGTTCCATTTTCTATATGATACCAAGAATACCAAAAAATTGCATCACTATTATTTGTATTGCTTCTAGGATACATATCTGCAGATTTTTTATATATAGATATTGGAATAATAAAATCGCTTATATCTTTTATCTTTATATAATCTATTCCAGCACTAAATGCTTTATATGCATAATTAATTTCCATCTTATAAATTTTAGTAGAAGCGTCATTCCACATTTTAATTATTCTTATTTTCACTTGTATAGTATAAAATTGAAATAGAAGGAAGAAAGAGTACTTCTATTGGTCGTATAATTTTGATGCAAATAAAGGAGATTTACTATGTCTACTATTAGCAAGAACTTCCGTAATACCATCACTGCAAATGTCATTTCCATGTGTGGAAATGAGCAGCATGATGTTCATGCTATTCGTACTCGCTTTACCCGCAAGGGTAATAAGTGGGCTAATGTGCTTGATCGCATGATCAGCACTGGCAAAACAAAATCTGGCAAAACAATGTGTCAGATTTATCGCTATTGCCAAGTATGGCTAAGCGATATTGGAGCAACTGATTTTTGTTGCCCCAAGTTCAACCCCAATGCAAAGTATACAGTGGATGTAGATGATGAAGGCAAAATCTACATCCACCGTGTAGCTTAAGAATAAAAGGAGTGAGCTATAAACTCACTCCTTTTATTTTTTTTCAAATAATCTGACGCTTCTATTAAAATTAAGACAGATACTTGTAAAATTCCAGGAAGTAATATTGCTGCTTATATTCCTAAAAGATGCGTAATTCAAATGTTCCCAATAACTTATCCAAGTGGAAATAAAAATGCTGGATATTACATTGTTCCATTCATCGCAGTATCTGGATATTTTCTTGACGGTGTTTTTCAGGCTACAGGATCTGATGTTTGGATGACAAAAAATGGAACTCTTGCATCTGGTGTATATCAAGATTTTGATAATCTAATTATATGTAAATATTGGTATATAAGCATTTAATGACGCTTCTATTAAGACAGATACTTGTAAAGTTCCAGATTATAGTACTACAACAGATATAATGGGAAGACATGTTATTTGGGCTACCATTATAGAGTATCCTAAAAATGTCAAAGACGTATGGGCGTATGAAATCATATATATTATGACAATTACAGATAGAGATGCTATAATTTATGGAAGCAGAATTGGTATAGCAAAATTATGGGCTAATGGAGGTTTCTACGACGATTCAAATAATCCAATTACGTGTAAATATGGATATTTAGATGTGTAATGACGCTTCTTTTAAAACTGATACTTGTAAAGTTCCAGAATATGATTCCGGTGTTACTCTTATAAGTTATAGAGTTGTAGTACAAGTAGCAATAATACAATATACATCTACTAGTATGAATGTCAATGATACAGAATATAGATTTCCTATTATATATGCATATGGTACTGCCAATCCTGATATTCCAACTTATCGTTTAATAGTAATATCAAAAAATCCAAGATCTATAGAATCCAGTGATATATATCAAGTCACTGGAAGACCTATTACATGCAGATATTGGTATATTTAATTAATATACAATGACGCTTCTATAAAACAACTTAAATTTACTACTGGAAGAACAACATTTAAAGGATTTATAGATTATAAGATGATTTACTCAACTGAAGATAGCATCATTCCTATATCTATATACAATGATAATGGTTCTATTTTGCCTAGCACAGATTCAAATCTAGATAACGTTATTACATTAAATTATTCTTGGTATAAATATAATAAAGTCATGATATATCTTTTATTTGCTCAAAGAACTTCTACACTCAATTATACCATATCATCATTATTTTCTACGTGTGTCTATTATCTTTAATATATAATATAGAGGATAGAGAGTAATCTCTATCCTCTATTAATTTTGATTTTTGACTTAGCATCATAATAATTAGGAGGTTTATATTTTATGGAAAATATTATCACTATAGAATGTATAAAAGGAATAGAACTAGAAGATCATAAATTATTTCTTGAGAAATGGTCT
>ULTJ01028468.1_pt1 | contig 100217 bp, 94 predicted proteins | sample 1957491 | NCBI WGS metagenome assembly ULTJ01 (sample SAMEA4835731, study PRJEB28245) | human gut metagenome | biome: gut microbiome; material: fecal sample | place: Denmark | collected 2008 | reverse complement strand
TTCCCGAACCGGAAACACCGGTAAAAACTACTAATTCGTTTTTAGGAATTTCCAGAGAAACGTTTTTCAGGTTATGTTCTCTTGCTCCTTTAATAACGATTTTGTCTGTCATAGCATGATTATAACATTAACATTCTAAGTTGGGCTACTTTCTGGGAATATATGGGTTCATATTTTGATTCTGCATTTCTTCAAACAGCTTGGCTTTATGATCCATTGCTGCGATTTGCGCATCAATCTCCACAATTGTTTTATGGTCTTTGTCTGCGTTAATAATGTTCTCTATAAGTGTAGCTTTTGGTTTGTTCAAATATTTAATAATATATTTGAGTCCATCAGACATTAAGAATGCTGAGGAATGAAATTTATCGTTTGCGACAAGATCAGGATAATCATATAAAACAGTTGTTATGTTTTTTGTGTTAACATATCTTCCGGTTTTAAACTTAAGATATCCATTAAAATTAGTCTGTATATTATTAATCGGGTTTATATTCATAATTACGCACCTTTCTTTATATAGAAAGGTGCGTAAAAAATAAATTTGCTACTTTACTGTCTGTATTCATCAAGGAATATATAACAGGATTCAAGGTCTTCATTAGAGCAGTGATAAGGTGCTGAGCCTGAAAGCGACGACGGTTCAAGAGATTTTAAGTCAGGGAAATCACTAACAATTTTGCTTCCGGAATTTATAGCAGCTCTTATAGCATCGTTCATTGTAAACGGTTCATCAGGATTGTATTCCATCGGATCAGGTTTTGTTCCGCTGTAATATCCCCACGCTGCACCTTTAGCCTGATAATATGCCATAGATTTATGCGTGTAGAGAGGATCGCCGGAATCCGTAAAATAAGCAAATCTTGCCGTTAATACATTTGAATCATATTCAGGAATACCAATCGGACATATTCTTCCTGTGTCAAGAATTGCAAATGCGTAAATATCCGGTTCTATTCTGTTCTTTTCTGCCTTTTTTTCACTTTCTATATGAGTAAATTTGTAGGTATATTCAATTGAATTAGGTTTTTTAGAACCGTTTATATCAACAAATACAAGGTAGAATTTTAAGTCATCTTTTGTTATTAATTTACTGATATAAAATTTCATACCATTTGATGCTATAAATTGCACATTATCATCAGTAAAATCTTCCGGCTCAGCCATCTCGCTTGTAAGCTTGGTAGACGAGCAGGTTGTACTGAAATCGTCGTCCGCATCTTTTTTATTAGTAGCAGTGTTAATATAAGTCGTAAGACCTTCACATAGAAGCTGTGTACCCGTATCTTCTGTATCTGAGTGAATCAGCACATTTCCGGTTTCATCCGGTTCTTCCCTGAATGGATTTTTACCAATAAGTACAGAGTTATAATATGCTTTTTCTAACGAGTTATAAGCATTCATATACAGATATTTAGTGGCTTTTTTCTCCGCAGGTTTCATTGTTGTAAGTGCAAGAGCAGTACATATTCCGATAATGCCCAGTGCGCACAACACTTCTCCCAGAGTGAATCCGAATTTTATATTTTTCATATTATTAGTATCCTAAATCTTGTTTGACTTTTGATGTTTCAGCCTTACTATCTTTGCTGATATTAATCTTATTAAGATATTCTATTTCCATAGTGCCGTCAGCTTCAACCCTGCCGTCCTGATAAACTTTTATAGTAAATCTGTCAGGAGTTTTACATTTATCCTTGTCATAGAAACAGTTTGGCTTTTTGTTGCCATTAACATCCAGATAAATCTTTTCTGCAGTAGTTTCGTTTGCAAAGTTGCTTACCGGAAGTATCCAAACAATACCATCAGCAGCGGTCAATGTTCCTACAGGATTAGCACCGTTGGTAAATGTTTTTGCTTTACAGTCAACGTCAGATGCTTTATTAAGCCTCATAGCAAACAATTCGCAAAACTTTGTAGTTCCTTCGTATTGTCTGCCCTGTGATACAACTTTTACAGTATTGCCGAAGTATTGTTTTGCGTCAACATCATCGTCAATTTCAGGATAATAATCTTCATCGTTAACCAATTCCGAAACGCTTCTTTCTGTCAGGTAATAAGCTTTTTTAAACATTAACTGTTCCTGATTTGGTATTGCATTTTTAATCATCGGCAGAAACATTGCTGCCAGAAACCCGACTACTGCAATTGTGATTGCAATTTCACCTAAAGTAAAACCCTGTTTATTATTCATAAATTATTACCTTTCTTTTTTACCATGAGATTATAATTACACCGGCAGAGCCGCTGCTGCCTCCAGTTGTACTAATTTGTGCCTTTTCATCGCATTCAGTACGCGGAATTTGGTGATGCGATGTTTTATCAACACTTGAGCCGTATACTCTATTAATCCAGTATTCGCCCCAAGGTTTTGTACAACCGTCTACGATTTTACTTCCGCTTCCGCCGGCACCAAATCCGCTGCTGCCTAGAATGTATTTTGTAAATACATCTTTAGGGCTGTATGGAGATGTGCCTCCTTCTGCAGATGTTGTAAATGAGCCCGGTGCTGTAGATTCACCATCCGGTGTTAGATAGTCAAATCCTGCGTAATCTTTTTGAGTAAACGATTTGTTATAATAACCGCCTTCTGCATCCAAACGCAGCGTTCCCTCATTACATACAAGCGATGTTGTCAGGCTGTTATGTAAATCATCGAGCTGTGAGTCTGAAATGCTTTCATTAATAGCCGGCCCGCCGCCGGAAACATTGAATACGCAGTCATCAGCAAGGCTTGAAATATAGGCAACCTTATAAGAAGCTGCGCCGCCGCCGTTTCCAACCTGATGGTGTCTTACATTAAGCTCTGTTTTTGTTGTAACGCTAGGTATTCTATCGCTTGTGTTACCTTCTTTTACTGCGTAAGGCCCATTAACATGTCCACAAATACCTTGTGCATCTTTATCACTCTGAATCGGCGAACTATCAGAGTAGCTTCCTGTTATAGTACTGTAATTATCATCAATCCAGCCGCCTCTGCCGCCTTTAGCTCTTCTACAGTTAGTAGCACAAGCTTCCCAGCCTTTGAGGGCATTATAATGGAGCACATCGTTACCATTCTCACCCATTAAGTCATGTGAGCCGAATGAAACTGTGCTTTTTTTAGTTTCGCTGTATCCCCAGCCGCCGCAGCTTCCACTGGCACTTGTTGTACCTTTTTGATAACTAGTACCGAATAATTGGCTCAAATAGCTGCGAACTTCTGAATTCTCAACTTTTTTACCGCCATTTTTATAATCTTTGAAGTCAACTTTTCCCTCGATATACATTCCAAGGCCATAACCGCCTCTTTCAGGATCTCCTGACTCAGAAGTTCCTGCCCCGAAGTCGGCTAGAACTCCGGTATTGTCAGAACCGCCTATAGCAGCTGCTTGAGATTGATAACCTGAAATAAAACCGGAAGTTGCAATAGTATAGCACCATTCATCTCCTGCACTGCACGTTCTCTGGCTGCTTATCTCAGATGCAAGGCTATTTGCTTCTGAACGATAGCCGCTGCAAGTTGAGCATAAAATTAAATTATCCGGATTATCAGTAAGCCAATCACGGCAAGTAGATTCATATTCTTCTTCTACTTCTGTATATATAGGGTTACCTTCTTCATCTGTGCCTGTTTGTTTTTTTACTATTCTTGTCTTAATACAATCATACCACGGGCCGTAGTGATCAGACCAGCAATCTCCCTGACAAGAACCCTTTATTGTAATATGAGGGCTTCCGATACCAACATAACTCATGGAAACGCTTTCCCCGGATGTGCCGCCTGTAGATTTTGTAGCCCATGTAAATGGAGCATTTTCTAATATATAACGAAGCTGACCATCAGTAGGGTCAGTATAGCCATCTCCATAATGTCCGCTTTTTAAATCATATCCGCCGGTTCTTGTATCATTATCTTCCCAAAACTGAGTATAACTGTAACCGCCGGCACCGCCGCCAACTAATTCTATTTTAAATAAAGTAGCTCTTTTGGGTGGTGTAAATTTGCATCCAGCTCCGGATGAAATCAGTTTGGTTGCATTGTAATATTCATACCTGTCGCCATAGCATACAAACTTGCCATGGTGAATTTTTATAGGCAGATTTTTAACACGCTTTGTTATGATAGGTGTTGCAGCTGCCATAAGTAATGATATGAATATAAAAAATACCATTAACTCTACTAATGTAAAACCGGATTTTAATTTAAGTTTTTTCATTTGAATCCTCTTATAATGCTTACCAACTAATTATTACGCCTGCTCTTATATTTCCATTGTTATAAATATGAGAATCAGGATATAAAGTATTAAGAAACATTTTTACATTCTCTTGTGTAGAATTACTCTGCAAGTCTAATGTTCCGGTGTCTGATTTAAGTATTATACCTGCACCGGTGAATGTAATTTTTATTGTATTTTTAATATTAGGTTCAAAACTTGAGTGGAATACCGGACCATATGAATTGATGTTATAGAATGCAATTCCATTTGGCGGTTCAAAGGAACAAGAAACTTCTTCAGCAGCGGTTGCAACATTATTTCTAACATATCTCTGTGTCGGACGGCTGACTGTTACTTGTTGTCCGGCTGCATTTATAGTCTGATAAACATTTAAGTAACATTCGTAATAGCCGTGCTGGTTAACCTGTTTTGGCGGTTTTGGTCTTGTTGTTATAATTTTAGACGCAGCAGCGAAGAATATTGATATAATCGCCATTACAACAAGTGCTTCTGCTAAAGAAAAACCTTTTTTTACCATGATATTATCACTGCTCCTGGATTACCGCTTGTATTACCGCTGCCACAGGTTCCGTTAGTACTTTCTGAACCGTCATAGCAAGTAGCACTTGCACCTGATATTGGCGTTAAACTCTCATTACCTGTTGTAACGCCATTAATAATGTGTGATGCATTACCGCTAACATGTGTAACTATAGGATGTGCTCCGGCTCCTGATGCTCCCGGTGAAAAATTGTTTTTAGCAAGATAACTGGTGTATCCAGCTCCTGATGAAATCGACAACTCAGGTGTAGATGGTCTAAATGCATCTGGATAGTATGCTTTAGGGAATGGCAAATCGCCTTCTTCTACTGCGATTACTTCTCGACCGCCCCAGCCGTCTGCTCCAGAGGAAACACGCATAAATACTTCCCAGGCACCGGTTTGTTTGTTTTTTATATAAATTGTAGATTCTGTATTAGACCCGCTGTTACTTTGGGCAGGTACTAATTTGAACTGTGTTTCAGCAGGTAGTTTTTCAAGAATTCTCATCTCTGCACTTCCCGGAGAACCGGCTACACCATAGTTTGCGTTTATTGCAAGAGATTGGGTATAGAATGAAATAGAACTTGGATTACCGCCGGAGATTGAACCGCGTTTTGCGAAAGAACCAGCCATATTGGAACAATCATGTTCTGTAGCTGTACCACCTGCCTGAAAAGAAGTTTTTGCAGAACTCTGAACTTTCATCCCTGATAGAGAGAAATACTTATTAGAGCCTGTAGTTAAAGGAATATCCTCACCTTTTGAGCCAGGAGTTGCAACGCCTTCATAAGGATAATTACCTTGACCATTTTTTCCGGCACCACTGGCTAAAAGCTTGGCCTCTTTAGTTCCTATTGTCAGTGTTGTTTCGTCATATGTAGGGTTGAAAACAACACTATCCTGCTGCCCTTCCGGATCATATTCTAATTTTGTTTTAACTACATATTTGGCACCATATCCTGAGTTTCCCCCATCTGCAACTAAATTACTTAGACATTCAGGGGGACATGTCTCTGCAAGATTGGTTGTACAGTACTCAGCACATTTATTATAACCAGAGCCGTCATCCCAGTCGACACGTCTTGGTTCGCAATATGCTCTACCGGAACCTCCAATAGGAGATTCTAGTGTATATTTAATCCATTTTGATTCACTTATCCATTGTTTATTCCATTCTTTTCTCACCCAGTCAGGAACATTTTTGGTGTCATTTATTGCCCCTAGAAATCCGGTACCGGTAGGAATACTGCCGCTAATTGTTTTTGTAGCATTTGTATAAGATGGAGCTCCTGTCATTCCTACAGCTCCGCCTCCGCCTGCACCAACAGCCTGTAGGACAAACAGATTAGCAGTAGGGGCGGTAAAATAACAGGCGCCATCAGCTGCATCTGTAAGCTCACCGGCTTTATTATCAGTATTGTTGGAAATGAACTGCTTTACAACGCCGCCCTCCCAAAAACACTCTATTGTGCCGTGCCGGCCTATAACCTCTACAGGTTTTTTTAATTTATTCTGTCCGAGCATTGGTACTCCTAAAGCTCCAATAAATCCTATTATAACTAGCGTGATGAGGATTTCTGATAATGTAAACCCTCCAGCTCGTCGTCTTCTTAAATAGCCTGTGTTTTGCATATTTTAATGTATCTCCAGCGCAGCACAAAAATACAATAATAGTGCTTAAATATATAATAACATATATACTCCTCTTTGTAAACCCGTAAAAATTTTTTAAAAATCTTTGATAACAGGCAAACGCTTCTTAATTCTTTTCAAAAATACGCCTGTGTAAGTAGTTATTATCATTGTTAATATAAAATATAAATATGTATTCTGAACCGGATTAAAAATCCAGTAAATATTATGTGTATTTCTTTCGCTTATAGGAATTCCGTTAAGCTTAAATATAACTGCTGTTATTATGTACATTACAAAAAGGTGATTTGCCATTATGTGATATGTATTTTCACCTATAAGTCTGACAAACTTAATATCTTTAAGATAATTGTATGTGAGCTCTATAAAAAATAACGAAAACCAGATTCCGGTTATGCTGGTAAGAACCGGTACAATTATCTGGCTGTCAAACCTTGCCCAAACAAGAACATAGCTTAAACCAATTCCGTGAGTCGGGTCAAAATCTCTGTTAAAATGCCACAAAACAGCCTGTATGCATAAAACAATCCCTAAAATTTTCGGGGTAAAGATATTATAATTCCCGTGGATTTTTTTTATATAAAAATGACCGAGATAAACAAAAAACAGCGAAAACAGGGTTCTTATAATAACTAAAAACACAGGTGTCAGCGGAAAAACTTTAGAAAGAGGGATTGCTGAAAATCCCATAAGGGTATATATTATACTTTTCTTTGTTGTTGAAAGATTTCTGAACATTCTTTCCAAAAATAAGAATGTCACCATTGTTATGAATAACTGCGTTACAAACCACATCGGGCAGGATAAATCAAACTGGTGTCCGTTCAAAAATGGGGTTACAAAGAAGTTATATAAATTTAAATCCATTCCCCAGAATTTGCCGGTAAGCTTTGCCAGAATAATGGTTACTATTGCGTAAAAAGCTGAATATAAAAAGTAAAGAAGAAGCAGGCTTTTTACTCTCCGCTTTATAAAATCTGCAACATTATCCAGATATTTTTCTTTAAAAAGCATTCCTGATATAAAGAAAAACAAGGCAAGCTGGAACGAATACGGCGGAAACATATCAAAAAAACGAAATTCCAGATGACCTGAAACAACCAGTACTATTGCCAATGCTTTTAGTATATTAATCTTGTCAGAAAAAATTTTGTCCATAAGTATATTATACAAAAAAAATATATATACATTTACCCCTCCCTGTGATACGATTAATTCAAAATTAAAGGGAGAAGAGAATGAACACAGCCGAATATTTAGTAAAAAAACTTGAAGAACTCGGGGTTAACGAATTTTTCGGACTTCCGGGAGATTATAACTTTAATTTATTATACGCAGTAGAAAATAATCCGAATACATGCTGGATTGGATGTACAAATGAGCTTAACGCCGGTTATGCTGCTGACGGGTACGCAAGAATGCGCGGTTACGGTGCGCTAATTACAACTTACGGAGTCGGGGAACTCAGCGCTATGAACGCTATTGCAGGAAGTTTGGCAGAAAATGTGCCTGTTATAAGTATTGTTGGGGTGCCTGCTACTAAAACAATTGAAAATAAAACCTGTGTGCATCATAATTTTCAGGATGTAGATTATCACGCATGCTATGAGGCTCACAAACATGTGACTGCTGCTGCAGCTTTTCTTACAAGAGATAATGCGAAAATGGAAATAGACAGGGTTTTAAAAACTTTTGTTAAAGAAAGAAAACCCGTATACATTGCTGTTCCGCTTGATATTGCAAAAATGGAAATTTCTGACAAAGAGGTTTCTTATGACTGGATTAGTGATGAAGAAACTTTGAGGCTCGTTTCCAACAAAATCGCTGCAAAAATTAACAATGCACAAAAACCTGTTATTCTCGGAGATTTGCTCGTAAAACGCTTCGATTCAAGAATTGAGTACAAAGAATTTGTTGAAAAAACAAGAATTCCAACTACAAACTTCCTTATGGGAACAAATCTCATTGACATGGATTATGACCTCTATCTGGGAGGTTACTATGCAGGTTTTGAAAATCCTACGGCTGAAAAATATGTTAATGAAACAGACTGTCTTATTGCAGTAGGCCCTGTTTATACTGATTTGAATGCATTCGGGTTTAATCTGCCTTATAAGATTAATAATCAGATTGCAATATATGGAACGCATACATATGTTGAAGGTGAAAAATATGATAATGTTAAGATGAGTGATGTTCTTGAGGCGGTTACAAAACTTGTTGATTCAAAGGATATGAAAATCCTAAAACCTGCAATAGGTTATGAACACAAAGCCTCCAGCCCAGACGCATTAACGTCTGAATATATCTATCCGCGTTTGCAGGAATTTATAAAAGATAATGATATCATTGTTGCAGAAACTGGGATAATTCCTCACGGTGTTGCTCCAATGAAATTCCCTGCTACAGCTGAACTTCAAACACAAACCCTATGGGGCTCTATCGGATGGGCAACTCCGGCTGCTCTCGGGGTTTGTCTTGCAAAACCTAAATCAAGAGTTATTTTAATTACAGGAGAAGGCTCGCATCAGCTAACAGCGATGGAAATCGGAAATATGCTTAGAAGAGGGGTTAAACCTATTGTTATTGTTTTAAATAATAAGGGCTATACAATTGAAAGAGTACTTTCTGAAACTCCGAAAGATTGTTTCAATGATATTATGCAGATGAATTATTCGAAGTTTGCAAGAGTTTTTGAAGGTGATGTATGGTCGACAAAAGTTAGCACGGCTGATGATTTTGATAAGGCGCTTAAAGTCACACAAATTATGAATAAAATGTGCTATATTGAAATCTGTACAGAAGCAATGGATATGCCTAAGCTTACGCAGGATTTGATTGCTAATTTAAAATCAAAAGCTCCTAAAATAGAAGCTGTCAAAAAAGAAGAACCGGTTAAACTTGAAAACTCCGGCAGCATGGCTTTTGAAACAACTGTACATAAAGGATTTACGGAGGAATAATGGCTGGATTGTTTGTTATATCAGGTTCTTCCGGTGTTGGAAAAGGTACTGTTATTAAGGAGTTTTTGAAAAAACATCCGGATTTCAAGCTCTCTGTATCCTGTACTACAAGAGGTATGAGGCAGGGGGAAGTTCACGGGGAAAATTATTTCTTCCTAACACAGGAAGAGTTTAAGAACTGTATACAAAATGATGAATTTCTCGAGTGGGCAGAGTTTTCCGGAAATCATTACGGAACAAAAAAAAGTTTCGTAGAGGAGTGCCTTAAAAAAGGTGAAAATTTGATTCTGGAAATTGATACAAAAGGGGCGCTCAATGTAAAGAAAATTATGCCGGAAGCTGTTTTGATTTTTATTGCTCCGCCTTCTCTTGAAGAGTTAGAGGCTCGTTTGAGAGGCAGGCATACTGAAACTGAAGAAGCTATACAGAAACGTTTGGCGTCAATTAAGCTTGAGATTGAAAACTCTAAAAAATTTGATTATCAGGTGGTGAATGATACTGTAGAAAATGCAGTTTTAAATCTTGAAAAAATTCTGCTGTAAAAAAAGCCGGAGGGATAGTCCTTACCGGCAATGTTTGTTTTAATACCAAACCTTACATCTATTAGTTTCTGATGCCAAATACCCTGAGTATTAAACGGTCAACAGCTCTTAACTTGTCTTCCGGGCTGTTAAATACTTCATCAGTAATTCCGTTTTTATATTTCTCAAGTTCTTTGTATGCGCTCGGGCTGTTGCTTCCATACTGTTCGCAATAGTCAAGTACAGCTTTGATAATATGGTTTATTAATTCTTTCTGCTGTTCTTTTTCTCTGCCGTATTCTGTTGCAATTTGTTCAAGAATGTTATCTGTACCCCAGCCTTCTTCTGCTGCATAGGCTTTTATTACGCTGTAAACATTTTCTTTATCTATTTTGTTTATATTATCAACTGCAGTATCCCATTCATCCTTGTCAGTAGACCACATTAAGTCAGTTGCTATGTCTTTACCAATCTGGTCTGCACCATCAACTTCATGAACTTCAAATTTCTTTTCGTATTTTTCTTTTAGCTTTCTTTCTTCCTCTTCTTTTTGAGTTTTTGCTTCTTCTGCTTTGCGTTCCTCAGCCTTTTTCTGTTCGTCTTCTGTTGCAATATTAGAATCGCTTATTGTTGAAAAACTGCCGTTTGCAATATAGTCTTTGAATGGTGTTTTGCTGCCGTCATTGCCAACAACAATTCCATTGGCAGTAACATATTTGCAATCCAATTTCATTAACTTATTATCTTTAACGATAAAATACTGTCTATTACCATTTTCTTGTTTGCCTTTTGAACGATAGAGAACTGCACCGCCAAACTGCTGCTGGCATTTAACAAGTGTACCTGCTTTAACAAGCTCATTAACGCGGGTTAATGTGTTGTTGTAATCAATAATATCCTGTGCAGAAACTTCTACTGCATCAGCCTTAACCTGTTCAAGTGTTTTGTTAGTGCCGTCTGCCATTGTGCATTTGCCGTCTTTATCAATAGATTTAACATCCTTAAGTTCAACAAGTTTGTCGTCCTTAATTGTATAGAAGTGTGCAGGTTCATTTGATGAAGTTACAACTGATTGGAAAACTCCTTCTTTTGCTGTTTGTTTTAAGTTTTCTTTTTCAACTAACTTTTCAACTTTTTCTTCTGCTGTTTCACTTACTTCGTCAATGTCTGAAACTTCTTCAACTTCCTCTGTCGGAACATTATCTGTTTCAACGCCGTCTAGTGAAATGCCTTCTTTTCTTAAATCTTCTTTTGTTGATTTTAATACTAAATCGTCGTTTACAATATCTCTGTCGCTTGATGAAATGTCGTTAAGGAAACTGTATTTTGTATTTATTGTATTTCTAATTCTTTCTGCTTCCATCATTCTGAGCATTGCATAAAGTTTGTCGAATTTATCTGCAAGAGCTTCAAGGTTAGCTTTTGTAAATTCTTTAGGTGCTTTTGTTGCATTAGTCAAAGCTTTTGATAATTCTTCTGTTGCTTTATCTAAATTAGTAAAGTTTCCATCAACACTGCCCTTGAAGTCTTCAACTTTGTTGATTAAAGACATAGAAAGATTTTTTACACCTTCAATATGCAGTGTTCTTTCACTTTCTTCTGCTGGAATATGTTGAGCAACTAATCTAATAATACCTCTGTTCTCTTTATCAGAGTGGTTGTCATTCCAATAACTTACAATTCTCAAAATCTGTGCGTTGTTTTCACTTGCACTGATTTGAGCAAGCAAATCGCCTTTTCCTGATTTGATGTCCTGTTCAAGGCTGTTTAATTCTTTTTTGAGCTTTGTATCATATTCTTTATTGGTGCCGTTGAAATTGTATCCAGCTCCATCAAGCATTGTTTTATATTCAGGTAATTCCAGTAAAGCTTTTTCTAATTTAGTTTTATCAAGAGATTTGTATAAATCTTTTAATGCTTCTAATTTTTCTTCTGGTTTGCCTGATTTATTTAATGCAGCATTAATCTTGTCTAAAAGAGCCGGGCTTATAGTATTATTTTTTGTACCGATTTCTTTATATTTATTTATAAGAGCTTTTAAAGCATCGTATTCAGCATTTCCTGCAGTGCTGCCGCTGTTGTTTCCACCTCCCCAAGGGTTATTCCAGTTATTCCAAGGCATATTATTAAACCAGTTGCCACTATTAATACCATTCATCCAGTTTCCATTCTGGAATGACTGCATTGTTTGCTGAATAGCAAGCATCGGGTTAAGAAGATTATTGCCCCATACGCCGAATTCCGGATATGTATAACCTATTGACGGGTCAAAGTTAGGTGTCATATACATAATTGAATTAGCTTTTGATTTTTCACCAAGCTGATTCCAAAGAATATTAATAGAGCCGCTCGGGGTGCTCATCGCGAGATCAAAATTTAAACTTGAATAATGAAACATATTAATATCCTCTGTTTATACTCTTATATATATAAAGTATGACGCTTATAAAAAATTGCCTTTTTTGTAAAGCTTTGTAAACTTTTCTAAAATTTGTTAATATAAAACAGATATACTCTTGTAATAATTTCTTTATATGATATAATAGAGTCCTGCAGGGGTAAATGTAAGGGTAATGTGTAAGCTTAACTACTCCGCCTATTTGAATAAAGGAGGAAACATGGCAAGAGTATTAATTTCAATGTCTAACGATTTTCTTAGCAAGGTAGATAATGTGGCAAGCTCTGAACAAAGAACAAGAAGTGAACTAATCAGAGAAGCTCTTCGTGTTTATATCAAAAGAAACAAAATTTCTAATAACTTGAAAGCAGAAGAAAACGCAACTATCTTGACAGAACTGCTCGGTTAACGGCATTTCTGCTCCTTTGATATTAAGAAAATAAAAACTGACTCAGATTTTGAGTCAGTGTAAGTTTTCTCTAATAATTTTGGGAGGAGATTTGGGGATAGTTGATACATGGCATGCTACTATAAATTTCAAAATCATGATATGTCATGTCAAGAAAATTTTACAAAAATTTACAATTTGACAAAAGTTTTGAATGCCGAATTCACTTATTCACTTTAGAAAACTATTATAGTAATATATTATTATGAAGAAAAAATTTTTAGGGACAGTTTGTTGTTTAGCACTATGTACTATCATAGGCAGTTCTAATGTTTTTGCAGCTCCGGCTGGAGCTTTTGGAGAACATTATGAAGCCGCTCAAAATTATTTGATGCAGAATCAGTACTCTTCATCTATTGTTGAGTTCAGAAAAGCTTTGAGAATTAATTTTCTGGATAATTCAGCGAGGATAGGGCTTATAAATGCTTATCTTGCAAGGGCTACATATTATGCAAATCAGGATAAAAATTACGAAAAAGCCGCTAATGATTTTAGAAGTGCTATATTTTATCTAAAAATATACCCGAATAAAGAACAGGCTGTTCAGAATTCTGCCGGCATGATAACCTCAGCTGCAGAAAATTTAAACCAGTGTTTAAAGGTAATAAGTTTTGATACAACCGCCGGTTCCCGTTATAAAGAAGCTGAAGAATTGCGCGCGGCAGGTAATTTCTCTGCTGCTGCATATGAGTTTTCTAGAGCTGCACAGAGTGAAAAACTTGCTGCTGACTCTAATGCGCAAATTGCAGATTTGCTAAAACTTCTGGGCAACGAGCCGCGTTCTGCTGATTATTATAAGATAGCTCTTGATTTGAAGCCTAATGACGGCGTACTTAGAATGAAATATGCAAGAACTCTTGATAAACTTGGACGATATGACGAAGCTGTCGTTCAGTATAATGAGGCGCTTGCTAATTCTAAAGGCGATCAGGAAGTTTTATACGCTTTAGAAAGAATTTATTTGAAAAAACTCGCTCAAACTCCAAGTGATGCGGAGCTCAATGCAAATATTGGAGCTATAAAACAGGCTCAGGGAGATTTTGAAACGGCATTAAGCTATTATGGAAAAGCTGAACAGCTTAATCCGTCTAACGTTACAACAAGATTAAATGTCGGTACTTTATTCCAGCAGAGAAAAGAGTTCCAGAAAGCAATTCAATCTTATGATTCTGTATTAACGCTCTATCCTAATAATACTCAGGCTCTTTTATATAAAGCGCAGGTTTATAAAGAAATGGGAGATGGCAAGACTGCAATGGGACTTTACAAAAAAGTTCTGGCAATTGACCCTTCAAACGTGGCTGCAAAAGATGAAATTGCTATGGTAATGAAAGACACAATGAGTCCTTCGGAATATATTGCATATCTATCTCAAAACGGCAGTAGTGATGAATTGTATGATTATGCATATAAACTTCATAAGGAAAATAAAATTGATGAAGCTATTTCTGCATACAAATCATCAATTTCAAAAAATTCTTCTAAGGTTGATGCGTATGTAAATCTTGCAATATGTTATGCCTCAAAAGATGATTATAATAATGCCGTAAGTATTTTAAACACAGCAAAAGAAAAATTCCCTGCAAATAATCTTGTTTTGAAGACGCTGCAGAACGTTCAAAAGGATTCAACTTCTACGAAGCTAGCCTCTGCTTCTTCAAGCTACGAAGCTAAAGATTATAAAATGGCTGTACAGCAATACCTCGCAATAAATCCGGCAACAGAAGATTCTATGCTTGGAGCTGCTGCATCTTACCAGGCTATGGGGGATTACAACAGCGCTATAGAATATTACAAACGAGCAGAAAAATTGAACCCCAATAATACTGAAACTCCTTATTATATAGGGTACTTGTATTCAGAACAAAAAAATTGGGCTCTTGCAGAGGCATATTTGAAAAAAGCTTTACAGCTAAACCCTCAATCAGATGCAAAAGAATTGCTTGCATATGTCGTACAAAACGGTTCACTTACTGTTCTTAACGAAGGCATAGATTTATATGAAAAGAATAATTATCAAACTGCGCTTCTAAAATTCAATGAAGTTTTGAAAAAAGAAGCAAATAACGCTTACGCTTATTATTATAGAGGGTTGATTTATGATGAGCAGAAGCAGCCAAAACTTGCTATAAATGATTACTTAAATGTTTTGAAATATTCTAACGAATTTCCTATAGCTAATTATATGCTTGCTGTAGATTACGACACTCTTTCGAATTATAAAGAAGCATTCAAATATTATCAGAAGTTTATTTCATCATACTCAACGGATGATGAATATTTGAAATACGCAAAAAGCAGGTTGGAAGAATTGAGACCATATGCAAGTTAGGGATTTAATTTCAAGCAGGGTATCTCTTGCTCCAATGGCCGGAATAACTGATTATGTATTGCGTTCTCTTGTAAGAGAATACTCAAAAACCTGCTTGTTAACAACAGAAATGATAAGTTCAGAAGCTCTGACGCAGGTTAAGGATACAGATATTGTTGCAAGGGATGAAAATCATTCTCCTATTTCATATCAGCTAAGCGGCCACAAGCCTAAAATGATTGCAGAATGTGCAAATTATCTGCAGAAGTATGCTGATATGATTGATATAAATATGGGCTGTCCTGTTAATAAAGTTGTAAAAGGCACAGATGGATGTGCATTGATGCGTAATGTTGATTTAGCTCAAGAAATTGTAAGAACAGTTAAAGCTGAAATTTCAATTCCATTGAGTGTAAAATTCCGTTTAGGATATACATTTGACGAATTAAATTTTGTAGAATACGGACAAAAAATGCAGGAAGCAGGGGCTGATTTCATTACAATTCATGGTCGTACCCGTTCGCAGATGTATGGAGGCAAAGCTGATTGGAAAAAAATTGCAGAACTTAAGCGTAATGTTGATATTCCAGTTTTTGCAAACGGTGATGTTGTATCGATAGAAACCGCTGTTCAGTGTCTGGAAGAATCAGAAGCTGATGGCATTGCAATAGGGCGTGGTGCGCTGGGTGATCCATCTTTACTTTATAGAGTTGAAAGATATATTAATGCGGGGGAATATTTGCCTCATCCAACATTAGAAGAAAAAATTGAAACGCTAAAACATCATCTAAAAAAAGAGGTCGAGTTTAGAGGAGAAAATGTCGGTGTAAAATTCTGCAGAAAGTTTATACCGTATTATTTAAACGGTTTTCAAGGTGCATCAAGATTGCGTGGAGAACTTATTCTAATTGATAATCTGAACGAGATTTTTTCAAGGCTCGATAAAATATTAGTTAGTGTTTAAGTCCGTTATACCAGTCAAAAGCCGGCATTTCGCCTTTACCTTCAGGTTTTATTTTTATAATACGTAAAAGTCCTTTGCCTGTTTTAACGTCAATTCCGAGCTTTGAAATCCTGACAAAATCGCCAATGCTGCCGTTTGTTTCATCATTTAACGGCTCAGTATTCAAAACCTTAATTATTTTGCCGTTAAATTCGAAAAACGCACCAGGACATTTGTAAACCCCGCGAACTAAATTATGAATTTCCTCAGCAGACTTATTCCAGTCTATTTTGCATTCTTCTTTTTTAAGCTTGTCTGCAAAACAAAGTCCTTCTTCGCATTGAGGAGTTGGCTTCAATGTGCCGTCTTTAATTCCTGTTAAAGTCTTTTCTAAAAGCTCTGGAGAATAAGCTGCACAGAGTTCAAACAGCTCTATACAATTCATGTTTTTAGTGATTTCAATAGGAAGCTTCATGCAAATGTCGCCGCAATCAAGCCCTAATTCTGTAATCATAGTGCATATACCTGTTTCGGTCTCCCCGTTAATAATTGCGCGTTGTATAGGATTTGCTCCGCGGTATTTTGGAAGTAATGAAACATGAAGGTTTATTGTTTCGTATTTAGGAATATCCAGAACTTCCTGTGAAAGAATCTGGCCGAATGCAAAAGTTACGAAGAAATCAGGTTTTAATTCTTTTAATGCTTCAATAATTTCCGGTTCTTTTCTGATTGATTTTGGCTGAAATACTTTAATACCTTTCTCCAGCGCAAATTGTTTTATCGGGCTCGGTGTAAGCTTATGTCCTCTGCCTGATGGTTTATCGGGCTGTGTTACAACTGCAAGAACTTCAAATTTATCAGAATTATAAAAATGTTCCAGGGATTTTAAACCAATATCGGGTGTTCCAAAAAATACAATACTAATCATTCTTTTCTTCACTTTTAACTTTTTGTTTTAGTAGTTCTTCAATTTTTGCTTCTAATTCCGGTTCATCAAGCAGTTTTTCAATTTGAATTGGTGGCAGGTTAAATTTTTTCAGAACTTCTTCTGCTTCAAATCTGTTTATAACGTGATCAATGAAAAGAATTCCGTCAAGGTGGTCAAATTCATGCTGAATTGCTCTTGCAAGCAGGCTTCCATCTTTTGCTTCCAGAACAAAAGAACGTCCATTCCTATCCATTGCTTTTACCATAACATCAGAATATCTTCTAACATCAGTAAATGCTTCAGGAAAGCTAAGGCAGCCTTCGTGGCTTATTACAGCACCTGATTTTTTTATGATTTTAGGGTTTATAAATACCATTGGATTTAAAGGCTCATTTCCTGTCGAAACATCAATTACAAATACTCTGTAGTTCTCTCCAATCTGGGGTGCAGCAAGCCCGACACCGTTTTGAGCGTACATTGTATCCAATAAATCTGCAACCAGATTTTTAACTTTTTGTGAAACCTTATGAACTTCTTTGGACGGCTGTCGCAAAGAGTCTTCTCCATATCTGACAACTTTTCTTATAGACATATTTTCTTCCTCTGGTTAAATTGTAGCATAAAAAAGAACATTTTTCTAAGAATGACGTTATAATTGTAGTATGAAAAAACTTTGTGCAATAATTTGTTTATTTTTTATTTCCGGAGCGCAGGTTTTGGCAGCTTCAACAAAAATATATGATGAAAATGGTTTTAGGCTGGGAATTTGTACGAAAAATGGAGAGATATATGAGGCATTTGATTTAGACGGCAAGCCTATTACAAAGGATGCATTGAACAATCCTGTCCCTTCCAAAATTCTTTATTTTTATGATATTAGCGGTAATTTAATCCGGTTTTCTAATGAAAAGAGGACTATAGCACCTGTAAATATAGAATACAATAATAAACTTTATAAAGGCCCGATTTATAGCCGCAGGGAATTAACGTTTTAAAACCCAAAAATCTTTTTGGAATAACACAAGAATTGGTATTAATTCTAGTCTGCCAATAAGCATATCAAAAATTAGTATCAATTTAGTCAATGCATTCAGAGGAGCAAAACTTCCCAGCGGGCCGATAGCACCAAATCCCGGGCCTATGTTTCCTACTGCGCTGACAGCTCCGGTCAATCCAATAGTAGTATTTTGTTCAAGAACAGCTATTAAAAATGCGGAACCCCCCAGTATTACAAAATAAAAAGCAACAAACATTAAAGTCTGATCAAGAATTTCCTTAGGCACAGAGTAACTTCCTGTTTTGATATTACAAACAGCTTTGGGATGTAGAATTTTAGTCATCTCTGTTTTTATAATTTTAAAGACCAGAAGCCATCTCATAACTTTTAATCCGCCTCCGGCCGAACTTGCACAGCTGCCAAAAAGCATTATTGCAAATAAAAGGAGTTTGCTTGTGTAATCCCATTTTGTGTAATCTACACTGCAGAAACCTGTTGACGAAACCAGAGTTGAAACATTAAAAAACGAGTGTGTTATACTTCCTGCAAGGTCATAATGCATATTAAAGAATAAAGAAATACTGAGTAAAATACCAATTAAGAAAATTGCAGAGAAATAAGTCCTGAATTCTTCATTTCTAAATAAAACCAGCGGGTTAAGTTTAACCCACGCTTTGTACTGGAGATTGAAGCTTACACCTGCAAAAAACATGAAAAATGCTGTAATCCATAGTAATGGATAAGAACATCCAATCATACTCTGGCTGTTTGGAGAAAGTCCTCCTCCAGAGATTGAAGATAATGAGTTACAAACGGCTTCAAAACCGCTCATTCCATTAAGTTTTAAAAAAACTATCTCAATTAAAGTTAAGCCTGCATAAACTTTCCACAAAGCAGCTGCCGTACTTTTTATTCTAGGAGTAAATTTATCCTCGGTAGGTCCGGGTGCTTCTGCAAAAAACATTTGTCGTCCGGCAATTGCAAATTGCGGCAGAATTGCAATAAATAATACAATAATTCCCATTCCGCCCAGCCATTGTGTAAAGGAGCGCCAGAAAAAAACAGTATTTGGATAATTGAAGTGTGTAAGTATTGTCGAACCTGTTGCCGTAATTCCGGATGTTGCTTCAAATAAAGCATCAACAGGATTTATCCCGAAAAATAAATAAGGTATTGAAGCCAGAATGATGGCAAAAATCCAAGAAAAACTAACAACACAGAGCCCTTCAGATTTTTTTATATCATTTATTGATTTAATCTGGGCAATTCCGCTGATAACCTTTTTTATTGTTATTGATATCATAAGAGCAGCTGCTCCTGTTAATAAAAACGGCAGCACAGCACCGGTTTCATGATAATAAAGCGCTACTAATACAGGCAGCATCAGCATAAAACTAAAATACATTATTGTCAGACTAAATGAGTATGCCAGATAATTTAATCTCATTCAATTTCCTCGAAAAATTCTTTTATATTTGGCGCATTTTCACTTGTTGTAAATATTATGAGATTATCACCACCCATTATTTGTGTTGCACCGTTTGGTATAATTATTCTCTTCCTGCGCTGAATAACTCCTACAATCGCCTTTACAGGAAGTTTTAATTCCATAATTTTTTTTGTTTGGTAATTTTCAGGGATTTCTATAACCAGTACTTCTCCTTTTCCCTGTTCTACAGTTGCCAGAATACCAATGTTTGTTTCTTTTATATTATTTTTTATTTCATTAAGCGCTGCTGTTCTGGAAGAAATTGCAATATCAATACCAACCCGTTCAAATAATTCTACGTTTGTAGTCTTGGAAACTCTTGATATTACTCTGCTTGCACCCATATGTTTAACGAGGAGTGAGCATAAAAGATTCTTTTCATCATTGTTTGTTACACTTACGACTACATCAGAAGAAGCAATATCTTCTTCATTTAACAACTCTAAATCAGTTCCATCCCCATTAATAATTAATGTGTTATTAAGTTCCTGTGATAAATACTCACATCTTGCTGTATCTTTTTCTACAATCTTTAGATTGAGCTTTAGATTTTCCAAATTTTTAGCAAGTTTTAAACCAACATTACCACCGCCTATAATAGTTACATTTTTTACGAACTCTTTTTCGTGGAAAAATTTACCGGCAAGTATATCGAGCGAGTTTGATAATCCCATAAAAATAACTTTATCATCTTCATGCAAAATTGTTTCTCCATTAGGTATAAATAATTCGCAATTTCTTGTAATACCGACAATAACAGTATCTTTAGGAAACTCGCAATTTTTAATCATCTGATTAACAAGAATAGAGTTTTTTGCAATCCTATATTCAAGCAAACGTGCCCTGCCATCAGCAAAATGTTCAACATCCAAAGCTTTTGCAACAGTGATAATTCTAAAAATTTCCTGAGTTAATAGTTCTTCCGGCCAGATTACATTATCAATATAAAAATCACAGTTATATTCTGCATCCTTTGCAAGCCCGAGAGAATATTTGTATTCTTCTTTGCGAACAAAGCAGATTGTTTTAACGGTACTTATTCTTTTGGCAGTTAAACATGCAACAATATTGAGTTCGTCAGAAGCTGTACAGGCAATAAATACATCCGCAGATTTAATCGAAGCTTGTTTTAATACCTCTATATTTGAACCATTCCCCGGTACAAACCCGACATCCAGCTTATTAAATGCGTCTACTCTGTTATGTTCATCATCTATAACAGTAATGTCGTTTTCTGTATATAACTCAGAGGCTATCATTGAACTAAGTTCATTTGCACCAAAAATAATTATCTTCATAGGAGATATTTAACTTCAAAAACCCTCTAAAGTCAATTTTAATCCAATTGTTTCACTGTTGCGACAATTTTTCCAATAAGTATTAATTCTGCAGCAGATTTCCCATTTATAGTTCTGATTCTGTATTCAGGATTGTCAGACTTGATAATAATCTCATCAAGATTTTTTGATAAGCGTTTTACAAAAAATTCATTATTAAAACAAAATACATAAATTTTATTGTCCTGAATCTGGTTTCCGTTCCAGTGTTCTACAATAAGCTTATCGCCATTATCAATAGTAGGCGACATACTATTTCCGGAAGCATTAATCATAGAATATAATTTATTTTTTGAATACCCGCTTATCATTGATATCGGTATAGGAAGTTTCGTTTTTTCGCTCGAAAAGACAATGCTGCCATTTCCGCAGCTTGCAAAAACATCTGTATAATAATCTATATAAGCAATATCATCGGTTACCGAACTGAAAATACTAATCTTAAAAAATTCCTCAACCCGTCTGATTTCGCTAACTGTAACTTCGCTCTGAGTTTTTATTCTGTTGCTGATTGTCTGGCGTGTTATGCCGAGGCTGTCAGCAAGCATTGACTGGTTAACAGTTATCCCTGCTATATTGGATATTAATTGTATTAATTCATCTAGTTTCATCGTTTCACCAGTATATGAAAATAGTACTTGACATTTGTATCATATCGTCTTACAATAAGACACAAGATGTAAACTATCAATTGATATTTAATCATATTTTTTTGCTAATGTCAATGTTTTAAATATTTGGAAGAGGTTTTGTAAAAATGAATTACAGATATAATGTATCATGTAGTGAAACAATGTCAAAGAATTGGACCCCGAGTGCAGTGGATTGTTATAAATTAGGGTGTGTATGTTCTAAATGTAATCTTTATAAAATATATTTTAAAGATTCTTATAATAAATGCAGAATGAAAGAAACTGTAATAGAGTTAGTGCGCAAATTAGGAGCACCAGTGGAGGATGAAAAATAATGAGTGGATATTCAAGTATAGAAAATGGAAAAAAGGGCGGCAGACCGAAGTATGACAGCGAGGTAAAAATTTCTCTTCCTGATATAGATTTTGTCATACTAACACCAACTCAATACGGTTCATTGATTGAAAAATACGGCTACGAACTCCTGAGAAAGGCTCTTTTAATCCTTGAGGAATGGCTTAAGTCAAGTCCAGAAGGAGAAAAATACAGAGGAAAAAATAATTATGCACACTTTCGCTCTGACGGCTGGGTTATAAATTCTGCCAAAATAACTCGTTAATTAATATTTTTTACGGCAAGAACTTTTTCTAAAAATTCTCTGGAAGCGTTTACGCCTCTGTTAAAACAAGCCTGCTGAATGGAAATCCAGTTTTTCTTGTTAAATCTTTTTACCTTGAACTCTGGATTTTGGGAATATTCAGCAGTTTTTGTAAATAAATCCAGTATAGAACTGTACTCAAGATCTTCTGCCTTAAAATTTTGGGTTAATATGTCTAAATGTGCTGTTGCACCATATTTTTTACCGCGTTCAAAATTTCCGTGAAGCTTGTATTTTAATATTTTATGTATTAATCCGCCCGGTTCTGTATGAAGCGGAACAGACATATCTTGCAAATAATGCAGTGCATAGCCGAGTTTTTTTAATACTTCTTCTTTGGCTTCTGAAAGCATTGCTTGCTGCAAATGTTCTTTAAACTGGCTAAAGGCATTTAGTTTATCAGAGTCTGGCCCGAAGCTTTTTTTCTTAGAATTTGGAAAGAAGAAGTGAGTGTTATTATGATATCCCAATTCTGTCTTTGCAAAGTCTGGCATTTGGGCATATCTGGCAACCTGTCTTTTAGTAATATCATCAATGCTGCTGTTTTGTAGTGCGAGCATTGTCATTTCTAAATGTGTTGTTTTATTCCATTTAAAATTTGTCTGTCCACCCGAAGTATTGATTTGCATTTCCTTATTATACTGCAAAACGGAAGTGAACAATATCTCCGTCCTGCATTACGTAATCCTTTCCTTCTAATCTTGTAACACCTTTATCTTTGCAGGCTGTATAAGAGCCGTTTTGTACAAAGTCATTGTATCCGGTTACTTCAGCTCTAATAAAGCCTTTTTCAAAGTCAGTATGTATAACCCCTGCCGCCTGCGGAGCTTTAGTTCCTCTTGTGATTGTCCACGCGTGAACTTCTTTTTCGCCCGCAGTAATGAATGTAATAAGATTAAGCAGTTCATATACAGATTTAATCATTTTATTAATCCCGCTGTCTTTAACTCCAAGCTCTTCAAGGTACTCTTTAGCCCCTTCTTCTCCGAGTTCAACAAGTTCTTCTTCAATTCTTGCGCAGATTATAACTGTTTGAGCACCATGTGATTTTGCGTATTCTTCAACCTGTTTTGTGTAATTGTTGCCTTCTTTTAAATCAAATTCAGAAACATTCGCGCAATAAATAACAGGCTTGATAGACATTAAATTAAGCGGTTTAATTGCTTCAATCTCATCTTCTGTAAAATGTTCTTTTACATTTATGAATTTTCCTTCTTGCAGCAGTTCATTAAGTTTCTTTAATGCTCCGTCTTCAATAACTGCTTCCTTGTCACCTGATTTTACCTGTTTAGAAATTCTTGCAGCGCGTCTTTCTACAGAAGCTAAATCAGCAAGGGCAAGTTCTGTATTAATAATTTCAATATCTGAAATAGGATCAACTTTGCCTGCTACGTGAATGGTGTTTTCGTCATCAAAGCATCTGACAACCTGAATAATAGCGTCGACTTCTCTAATATTATGCAGGAATTGGTTGCCTAATCCTTCTCCCTGGCTTGCACCTTTTACGAGTCCCGCAATATCAACAAATTCTATGACAGTAGGAATAATTTCTTTTGCTTTGCACAAATCAGAAAGTATCTGGAGTCTTTCATCCGGTACAACAACAACGCCTACATTTGGTTCAATTGTACAAAACGGATAATTTGCACTCTGTGCATTCTTTGTAGCTGTTAATGCATTAAATAATGTTGATTTTCCTACGTTTGGCAGTCCAACGATTCCGGCTCTTAGCATAAATAAATCCCTTTCAAAATACTATATGTGTAAATTGTATCATGAACAGAAATAAAATGAGTTATAAAAATATGTAGAATGTTTTTTTAATAATAAAAAATATTACAAAAAGGATATAATCCAAAATTGCATTATAAATTCAACATTTTTCATGATATTAGATTACAGGGAATAAAACTTAAGGATAAAAAAACAAACAGAAATAAAACTTTACAAAATGGTCGAAAATATAATAAACAGCTTGCATTCAGATTTTTAGCAAATATTATTATATTAAGATGCCTTAAAGTGGCATTATTTGACAGCCGAAAAATAGAGGAAAATATGGCAAAAGACGTAATAGAAATAGAAGGTACTATTCTGGAATCCATGCCGAATGCGATGTTCAGGGTAAAACTTGAAAACGGACACGAAATTCTGGCACACATATCAGGAAAGATAAGAAAGAATTTTATCAGAATATTACCGGGTGACAGAGTAAAAGTAGAAATGACACCTTATGATTTAACCAAAGGCAGAATAACATTCCGTCTTAAATAATAAAAAGTTTTTAAGTATTACAAAAAGATAAAGGATAAAACAATGAAAACAAGATCATCAGTAAAACCTATGTGCGACAAATGCAAAGTTATTAAAAGAAAAGGCAGAGTTGCAGTAATTTGTGAAAACCCTAAACACAAACAAAGACAGGGTTAATTTTCGAAGAATAAAGAATAAGTAAGTACAAGAAATATAAAGGAAAGAAAACATGGCAAGATTAGTTGGGGTAGATTTACCTCGTAACAAAAGACTAGAAATCGCTTTGACCTATATCTACGGTATAGGACCTGCAAGAAGCAAAAAGATTCTTGAAGTAACAGGTATTTCACCTGATTTAAGAACAGATGACTTAACAGATGATGATATTAAACAATTACGTAATGCATTGTCTGAATACAATATTGAAGGTGACTTAAGACGTGAAGTAACAATGAACATTAAACGTCTTCAAGAAATTAACTCATACAGAGGTATGAGGCACAAAAGAGGTCTTCCTTGCAGAGGTCAGAGAACAAAAACAAACGCAAGAACAAGACGCGGTAAAAAGACAGGACCTATTGCTGGTAAGAAGAAATAATAGGGAATAAATTTAAACGAAATTAAAAATAGTGAAATATAAGGAAAAGAAAAATGGCAAGACCAAAAACTACAAAGAAAAAAGAAAAGAAAAATGTATTGCAGGGTGTTGTTCACATACAATCCACTTTTAACAATACAATTGTAACTTCTACAGATACTCAAGGTAATGCTATTGCTTGGGCAACTGCCGGTGCTACAGGCTTCAAAGGAGCTAGAAAAGGAACTCCGTTTGCAGCTCAGTCAGCAGCAGAATTAGTTGCTAAGAAGTCAATTGATCAAGGTATGAAAAAAGTAGAAGTTCATATCAAAGGGCCTGGTTCAGGTCGTGAAACAGCAATCAGAGCAATTCAAGCTGCAGGTTTGGAAATTACATTAATCAAAGATGTTACTCCTATACCTCACAATGGCTGCCGTCCGCCTAAAAAGAGACGTGTATAATAGTAAATACAAAAATAGCAGGGGCTTGCTTTAGGCCAAAAAAGTAAACCATAGATGCCCTGCAAAAGAAAAGGAGAAAATAATGGCAAGATATACAGGACCTACGAATAAATTATTTCGTAACTACGGCGTAAAAGATTTGTCTAACAGAAAATTAACATCTTCTATGAGACAAACAGCATCAGGTCAACACGGTGCAGTAAGAAAAAAACTTTCTGAATACGCTATTCACTTAAATGAAAAACAAAAAATCAGATTAACATATTTGGTAAGCGAAAAACAATTCGCAAAATATTACAACGAAGCCGCAAGAAAGAAAGGTGTAACAGGTACAATCCTCCTTCAAATTCTTGAATCCAGATTAGATAACGTCTTATTTAGAGCTGGTTTCGGCGTAACACGTAAACAATCAAGACAAATCGTTAACCACGGTCACGTTCTTGTTAATGATAAGAAAGTAGATATTCCATCATATTTAGTTAAAGCAGGTGATGTAATCACTATTAAATCAAGAAGCAACGATTACCTTAAGACTGTAATGAGTGCAATTGATTTATCTTGTGCTCCTGCTTGGATAACAGTAGATAAAGACGCTTTGAAGATTACATTCGAAAGAATTCCTCAAAGAGAAGAATTAGATCCTGAATTCAAAGAACAACTTGTTATAGAGTACTATTCAAAATAGGCTGATAGGAGAAAATAATATGGAATTAAAAATTAAAACTGTTAATACAATGACCAGTTCTGATGGTTCACAATATGGTAAATTTACTATTGAACCGTTAGAAAGAGGCTTTGGAACAACTATCGGTAACGCACTCAGACGTGTATTACTTTCAAGCTTAGAAGGTACTGCTGTAACTTCTTGCAGAATTGAAGGTATTACTCACGAATACACTGCAATTCCTGGTGTATTAGAAGATGTTATCGACGTAATGTTGAACCTTAAAGGTTTGGCAATCAAAACAGATTCAAAAGAACCTCAGAATTTGAGAATAGATGTAGACAAACCTGGTCCTGTATTGGCAAGTGATATCCAATTGCCGGCCGGCGTTAAGGTAGTAAACCCTGACTGGTTGATTTGTACTATAGCAGACGGCGGTTCATTCCACGCTGATATCGTTGTAGAAACAGGAAAAGGATATGTAGCAAATGATGTTCCAAGAAACTCAAAATCAGGAACTCCTATTGATATGTTACCTATTGATGCTACTTTTATGCCTGTAAAAAGAGTTCGTTATGAAGTTGAAAATGCTCGTGTCGGCGATAATATCGACTTTGATAAATTAACTCTTGAAATCTGGTCTAATGGTACAGTAGATGTAACTACAGCTCTTACTCAGGCAGCTGATTTGCTTATTGAACACTTTGTTCAAATCTCATCTATTACAGGCAAAACTTCTCACAAAGATATTGAAGAAAAGGCTGTTGTTATGGAAGAATCTCATGAAGAAACCGAACAAGAACCTTCAATCACTATTGATGAGCTTGAATTATCTGTAAGAGCATATAACTGTTTAAAAAGAGCAAGCATTAACTCAATGGCAGAATTGTTAAAGAAATCAGAACATGATTTGTTAAATATTAAGAACTTTGGTAAAAAATCTTCAGATGAAGTAATTGAAAGATTACACCACTTCGGTTTAGACTTAGCTCCAAATCCGGAAGTAGATGAAGAAGGTTATGCTATTCAAGGTTCAGAAGAATAATAGAAATTAGTAAATTATATAAAAGGAAAGAAAACAATGAGACACCAAACAAAGAAACATACACTTGGTAAAGCACAAGACCAAAGAAAAGCTTTGTTGCGTTCATTAGCTACTGAACTATTTACTCATGGTGAGATAAAAACAACTATGGCAAGAGCAAAAGCTTTGCAGCCATATGCTGAAAATGTAATCACTATGGCTAAAAAAGGTGATTTGAATTCAAGAAGATTGGCTGGTAAATATATCTATGATAAAGAAATCGGCCAGTTAATTGATACAACCACCGGTGAAGTATTTGATGCTCCGCAGGAAGGCAAAAAATTAGCTAAGCAGACTGTTTTGAGAAAATTATTCAGCGTTATTGGCGTTAAATATTCTTCTAGACAGGGCGGATATACAAGAATATTCAGACTTCCTCCACGCAGAGGGGATGCTTCTGAAATGGCATTAATTCAGTTGGTATAATTAATGCGCTACGCTCTAGACGTTCAGTACCGTGGTAAGAACTATGACGGCAGTCAGATACAGTTCGAAGCCGGCAAAGAAGTCGGTAACACGATACAGGGCGAATTAGAGAAAGTATTATGTACTTTGATAGAGTCTAAGGCTCAAATTAATAACAGACCGATTAAAACAATCTTCTCCGGAAGAACTGATAAAGGTGTAAATGCATTAGGACAGGTCGTTCACTTTGATACTGATAAAGAAATTGTTGCTTCAAAATTTATCTATCAAATGAACGAAATCCTTCCTGATGATATATCTGTCAGTAACTTGAGAATTGTACCGGATTCGTTTCACGCTCAAAAGTCTGCAAAGGCAAGATATTACAGATATGAACTGATTAACAGACGTTATAAACAGGCATTTGACGGTGATATCTTAAGAGTGAAATATGAATTGGATATAGAGCGGATGCAGACCGCTTTGAATTTCCTTCTGGGCGAACATGATTTTTCAAGTTTTAAAAGTTCCGGAACGCTTAACCCGAGCAAAGTTTGTTTTATCTCTAGAGCAAATGTTGAGAAACAAGGTGATAGAGTGTTTATACATATTGAAGGAAACAGATTTCTTTATAATATGGTAAGAACAATAGTCGGTACGCTTCTTGAAATAGAGGGGCATAAGCTGCCTGTAGAGCATATGAAAAATGTTCTTGAGGCATGTGACCGCCGTAAGGCGGGGCAAACAGTCAGCCCGTATGGTCTGACACTGGTAAAGGTAAAATATTAATACTACGGAGATAAAAAGCATGAAAACATATTCAGCAAAACCTCTTGAAGTTGAAAGAAAATGGTATGTAATTGATGCAGAAGGCGAAATTCTTGGTCGTTTAGCTGTAAGAATTGCAAACATTTTAAGAGGAAAAAATAAACCTGAATATACACCTAACGTTGATACCGGTGACTTTGTTATCGTTATTAATGCAGAAAAGGTTGTAGTTTCAGGAAATAAAGAAACTGATAAGATTTATTATCACCATACCGGTTACCCGGGTGGTTTAAAAGCAGCTTCTGTTAAAGAAGTTCGTGAAAAAGATGCAACAAAGTTAATTGAAAAAGCTGTTAAGGGAATGTTGCAGCACAACACTCTTGGCGCTGAACAGTTCAACAAGTTGAAAGTATATTGCGGTCCTGAACATCCGCATGCAGCTCAAAAACCTGTTGTATTGGGAAAGGAGTCTAAGTAATGGCTGAATCTAAAGAAATAATGGCTACAGGCCGCAGAAAGTGCGCTGTTGCAGTTGTAAAACTTGTAAAAGGTAAAGGCAGAATTTTCGTTAACGGAAAAACATTAGGTGCTTATATTGGTAATATGCCGGCTGTTGAAATGATGATTTACAGACCGCTTGTTTTAACTGAAAATCAAGACAAGTATGATGTAAGAGTTAAAGCTGTTGGCGGCGGTATCGTTGCTCAATCAGCGGCTATCAGACACGGTATTTCAAGAGCATTATTGAAAGTTAATGAGGAATATAAAAATGTATTACGTTCAGAAGGCTTGTTGACTCGTGATGCAAGAGTTAAAGAACGTAAGAAATATGGTAGAAAAAGAGCTCGTAAGAGATTCCAATTCTCAAAGAGATAATTTTTCGAGATATGTATTTAAAAGGCGGCTTTTCGAGAACCGCCTTTTTTATTAATTGTGTATAAGTTCCAGTTTTTTACCCACTTTTTTGTTTAATATTTTTATTCTTTCCTCATCTGCAAGTGTTAAAGAAACATAAACTTGTTGTGCAGAATCTGTAGGATGCTTTACCTGCGAAAGCATATAATAGTCTAAAAAGCTCATATTTTGCCAAAAACATTTGATATATTCAAATACTTGATCGGCATCAAAATTGAAACTTTGTATTCCAAATATTTTAGTGTAATCTTTTACGAAATTAAGTATTCCTTCTGAAATAAAAGGGAATAGGTTTAATCTGAAGAAGTCATTATCATTTAAAAGTTCTCTATATTCAGGTTTTTCATTTTTCATATCTTCAACAGGCGCTTCGTTTGATGTAAAAAGAAACTCGATTAAATCCCAACTAAAGCCTATTGCTTTGTTGGAGTGCGGTTTGATGCTTAAATTTATATAATTATATTTATAATTAAGCGTTGACGCTATATAAATCCCGAGAAAACTTTTTGCGCTGAAAAACTTTTCAATTAATGTTTGTGCGGAAAAATTACCTGCACAGGTATCAACAATTCCAATATTCTCTCCGGATAATTTGATTGAAGCTGCGTATTTTTGATAATTATTTTTAGTTATTTCGCTAAATATAGGATTATCATTTATACATAAGTTTTTCATTCGTCTGGAAGCGTATATGTAATGACTTTTTGGTGCATTTTCAGGTTTAATTAAATCATATACTAATTTAAGCATATAACCATCTCTGGCAACAAAGAATATATCGCTAAGATTTCGCTGCTTTGCTATTGTAAATATGCTTGTTACAACACTAAGCGCTAGCGGGCCCCCGATATTATAACCTAAATCTTTCCAGTAATTAGATTTGTCATTCTGATTAATCCAATTAATTGCTGACAATGCGATAATTGATGAACTGCTAATCTTATCAATTGCATAGTTATCAAAATATTCAAAAGCATAGTTGTTTATTTTCGAAATTTTAAATCTTTCGAAAATGTTTTTATAATAGAATGCTTCGATACTGTTTTCTTTGGCTTTTTCTATATCAGAAATTTTATTATCGCCAATATGTAATATTTTATCAGGACTTATATTTAAATCTTGGATAATGAATTTATATAAGTTTCCGGTAGCCTTACATTTTCCAATTTCACCTGAAACGTACAATTTACTGAAATTTTTAAAACCTTTATCATTCAGAACTTGTGCAAGGAAATTTGTAGGAAGATACATGTCTGATGTTATTATAATTTGCTTTCCTTGTTCTAGTGCATAATTATAGATTTCAAGAATTTCTTCATTACATTGTAATATTTGTGCTTCAATCTCCATTTCTTTATCTCTGAGATTTTTATCGAGTTTAGAATATATTTCATCAATTGTTATATCTTCTATTCTTCTGTCGCGAATAGTCTTAACCATGCGTACTTTCTTTTCGTTAACGAGCCTTGTAAGTGCAAAATTTGGTATATTATATTGTTGTTCCATATATTTAAAAACATCAGACGGGGCTAAAAACGGACGTAAAAGAAGTGTATCAAAAATATCAAAAGAGATTATATCTTTTGTATCGATAATTTTTTTTAGTTCCTCTTTATCAAAGTAATAAAATTCACTTAGGTTCTTATTAAAAAAATTGTAAAAAGTCGCATTTATGTCAACATTAAACTTAAAGTTTCTGAAAATTCCTGCCATTTTGCAGAATAGATATTCACTGAAAATGCGAGAATTATTTTTGTTTAATACATCCTGTATTATTGTTACAAACCAGTAGCCTAAGACATAGCTGTAAACCTCAGGCGTAATAGAATTAGAATTTGCCAGATGCAATAAAATCTCCATCCCCTTAATCTTATCTTTAAGCTGTTGGAAACGGAGCTGTCTTTTGGTTAGAGAATTATCACGCTGTGTAATTACGATATACAAGTCTTCAACTACTTCAATTTTATTGGCATATAATGCGGCCTCAAAAGCAAATACAGGATCTTCCATATCACTGATTTCAGGAAATGTGATATTATTATTGATTAGCAAACTTCTTCTGAAAATAGCACTGCAATATGTTGAACAGAAATTATTCTTATTTTCTTTAATCTTATTATTTATATCTTCATAAACAGTGTTATCAAAGGAGTTTTTATATAATCCTTTTGTAATATCTGCATTTGTTTGTATGGCTTTATTGTATAATTTTTCATAAAAATCGGCTGTTTCCAGATAATCATCGCTGTCAATAAAACTGATAAACTCGCCTTTTGCAATCTTTATTCCGTTATTTCTCGCGACAGCAGCGCCTTTATTAAGCCTAAAATTAATTACCTTTATGCGCTTATCCTTATTTGCAAAATCATTGAGTATATTAAGAGAGTTATCCTCAGAAGCATCGTTGATACAAATTATTTCTAAATCTTCAAGAGTCTGGGTGCAAATACTTGTCAGGCAATTACCAAGATATTCTTCTGTATTATAAACAGGAATTATAACAGAGATTTTTGTTTCCATCAATTACACTCCTGTAAACAATTAACATCGGCAAAAAAATCAGATTTTAAGTTGAAGTACTCTGAAAAAATAATTAATTCATCGGCTTTCATTTTTCTTTTGCCTTGCAGCATAGCGCTTAACTTAGCTACAGAAATTCCTAATAGATTAGCAAAGAATTTTTTTTTAATCCCATTTGTATTTATAAATTCTTTTACTTTTTCTTCCAGAGTAATCATATTTTCTCCAAAGTGTATTATAGATTAACAGTATCGTAATAATTAACATGTGAATAATAAAACACATCCGGATTATTGTCAAGCAAATTTTTAAATATTTAATTTTTCGATATAATTATGGTATAGGAGAAATATTTATGACTAAACCAAAAGAAAAAACTGCAGAGTCTTTAAGTACTTCATTGCCGCTTCAGTTAAGATTATGCAGACAAAAAGCAGGGTTAAGTATGCGTGAGGTTGCAAAACGTATACATAAGACCGCAGCAACTATAAGTAAGTGGGAAAGCGGAGAAACAACTCCTTACGGCGATACGTTATTAATGTTGTGTAAAATTTATAATGTAGATATTACTGCTTTTTATGGTGTAGCAACACCACAGTCAATTCGTATTACACCAGCTGAAACACGCTTAATAGAGCTGTATAGAAATGCAACGAAAGATGCACAAAATGTAACTGTAACTGTTCTGGAAAAATGCCAGAAAAATTGATTTTATTTATTATCCGGACTCAAAATAGAAATAACGGCATGATTAAGATTTAAATATTTCTTTGCGGCATCTTTTAAATCTTCAATAGTGATTGATTCACAAGTCGGCAGGTATTCTTCTGCCAGATTTAAGTCATCGCATACAGTCATATAATAACCTATTGCTTCTCCTATGTCTGAAACTGTTTCAGCTTCGCAGGCAAAGCGGGATTTAAGTTTTTTCTTAGCTTTATTTAATTCTCTTTCTGTAATATCATCCTGTAATTTTAATATTTCTTCTTTTACAAGTTCAATAGCTTTTTCTTTATATTCAGGGTTAAAGTTAGCCTGTACAAAGAAATTAGCGCCGTCGCGGAAAGAGTAGCTTTCAGCATCAATCATGTTAAATATATGCTCTGGCTGATTTTCTATCAAATTATTATATAATCTTGAACTTGCACCTTCACCAAGTATTACAGCAAGCATCTCAAGTGCAATAATATTTTTTAAATCTTTTGCCATGGCTCCAAGAAAACCAAACATCATAAACGAAGAATTTATATTTGCTTTATTCTCAATATAGACTGTTTCCTTTACTGGACTATCCGGTCCGAAATCTTTTTCAGGAGGATGAGGTCTATCTCCCCAGCTGAATCCTTCAACTACACGGTTAAGAATATCTTCGCTGTCGAAGTCACCGACAACTATTGTTGTTACATTTTCTGGAGAATAGAAGGTTCTGTAATAGTTCATAACCTCTTCCTGAGATACCTGTGAAATAATTTCCGGAGTACCGATAACATCACGTTTATATGGATGTGAAGTGTACATTGCATGATTTGTCGCATTATAAACCTTTGTCCAAGGCTGGTCTTTGCGCATACGAATTTCTTCTATTACAACATGACGTTCACGTTTGTCTGTGACGGTTTTGTCATTTATATCAAACGGTGCACCCATTTCATAATCAGGTATTACAGGGTCTATCATCATGTCGGCATGAAGTTCTATTGCTTTATAGAAGTTTTCATTGTTCTCACCTTTCGGAAGGGTTACATAATAAAATGTGTAATCTTTCCACGTTGCAGCGTTTACAATAGCGCCTCTTGCTTCAAGTATTTTATCAAATTCACCAGCCTTATGTTTATGAGTACCTTTAAACATTAAATGTTCAAGAAAATGAGAGATTCCATTGTTTTTATCATTTTCATTTATAGAACCTGTTTTGACCCAGGATGATATATTTACCATCCCGCCTTCTTTATGAGCAAGAACGATTTTATGCCCGTTGTCCCGCTCATAAATCTCTACTTCTCTTGTCAAAAAAGGATACTTTATTAATGATTTCTTCATAAACACCTCGCTTAAAGTTATTATAACTTAAAGATAAACAGATATAAATATTATTCCAGTCGGGTAATTGGTATATACCCTCTTCGGCTATTGATTTACATATTATCATGAGGTACAAAACAAGAATAAAGAAAGGAGATTTTTATGATTGAAGAGAACAACAGAGAATACCATTACGAACACAAAAGTCACTGGTTAAGAACTTTAGGAGTCATTCTAGCGACACTTATAGGAGCTTTTTTAGCTTTTTATTTTGTAGCAGACATGACATTTAACAGAATGACAGACCCGTCATACCAGATGCGTAAAATGGAAAAAATGATGAGGCATGAGCAAAAGCGTATTGAACGTATGGAACAGCGCTTCGGGGATAACCCGTTTGAACCTAAAATGGCACCTATGCTTGTAAATCTAGTGAAAGAACCGGGCGAGTATAAGTTAATAGTAGATTTGAAACCTCTAGGCGGAAGCGAAAAAAATATTGATGTCAAGCTTGTTGATAATGTAGTTACTGTTTCCGGCGAAGTTGAAAAAAAGGAACACCACAGAGAAGATATAATGAATTTCTCTCAGGCATATTATCTTGACGAAAAAGTCGAAGGGGATAAAATGACAAAAGAAAGAAAAGGTAATAAATTTATTATAACAATACCGTTTGAGGAATAAAAAAAAGACCGGTTTTTAAAACCGGTCTTTTTTTTATCTACTTGATATTTGAGTAAGTCCAAGCATCAAATGTAGGAGTTTCAGAAATATTTAATTCTTTCTTCTTTTCTCCAGCAGAGCAATCATCATGAGCGATTGGCTTATACAATCTGTTGTAGTACTCAATAACCATTCTGTCAGAATTGAAGTAAGCTTCAGCAGTTCTGATAGCCTGTCTCATCATTCTAGCCCATTCCTGCTTGTTGTTGTAGTAAGTAGGAATAATCTGGTTTTCGATGATATCCATCATACATTCATGATCTTTCCAGTGTCTTTCTTCCCAAGGCATATCATCATCAAGTTCAGGGTACTCAACAGTATAGCCGTTAATGCCAGGGAATGTACCTTCAACAGTCCAACCGTCAAAAGTAGAAAGGTGAAGAGCACCGTTAGCATTAGCTGACATACCAGAAGTACCTGAAGCTTCAAACGGTCTTAACGGAGTATTTAACCATACATCAGTACCGCGTTTCAGCATACCTGATAATTGTAATTCATAACCAGGAAGAACTACTACGTTCTTTAATGTGTGAGATCTGTTCAATAACTTGTTGAACATTTCTTTACCCATTACATCATCCGGATGGAATTTACCAGCAAAGATGATTTGAACTTTATTTTCATCTAACAGTTTGTTAATTCTGTCTTTATCCATCAAGATTAACCATGCACGTTTGTAATCAGCAAATCTTCTTGCCCATGTAATAGTTAATACATCAGGATTAAACCTCTTACCGGCAACGTTAGCAACGTATTTGAATAATTCTTCTTTCATTTCACGTTTAGCAGCGAGTAATTCGTCGAAAGATTTATCTCCGTTCATTCTCTTATCCTGCCAGTAGTGGAGGTTAACAGCGTTGGTGATAGCTCTAATAGGGCATCTTCCGTCAACCCATTCCCACATCTTGTTAGCAACAAGACCATGAAGCTGAGATACAGCGTTAGCAATTCTTGACATTCTTAAAGCAGCAACTGTAAGAGAGAAGTTTTCTCCGCCTAATTGAAGAGCTCTTTCTCTAGAAGCACCGGCAAAGAAACCGCCTTCTAATAATGTATCAACCCAGTGAACTTCGTTACCGGCAGCAACAGGAGTGTGAGTTGTGAATACAGTTTTTCTTCTAACTTCATCAAGGTTGCCGTTGTATTGTCTAAGAAGTTCAAAAGCTGCAGGAAGTGCATGGCCTTCGTTCATGTGGATTACATCAAAGTTGTAACCTGCTGCTTGAAGAACTCTAACACCTGCAATACCAAGAACTGTTTCCTGAGCAATTCTGATTCTTTCATTTCCATCATAAAGCTTGTGAGAAATGCTCTTAGCCCAGTCGCTATTACCGTCAATATCAGTTGTAAGAAGGTAAACAGGGCAAGTGCCAAATAATTCAGGGTCAACTCTGAATGCTTTAACCTTAACTTTTTCTCCAAAAGTGTCAACTTCTACAGTGATACCTGTATCAACAAGGTAATCATAATATTTTCTGATGTAAGCTACTTCAACGTTGCCTGAATGGTCGATTCTTTGATCATAGTAACCATATGACCATAACATAGTTACACCTACCATAGGCATTTGCAAATAACCGGCAGATAACATGTGTGAACCTGCCAAAAATCCTAAACCACCAGAATATGTCTTGAGTGATTGATCCATTGCTATTTCCATTGAGAAATAAGCTACGTTTGGTAATGTCATAATTTTTAAACCTTTTCTTTTGTGTACTACTAAAGGACTAATCGTCCATGCAAATTTATACCAACAACATAACAGATAATCAATGATTTTATAAAATGTTAGGCGTTCGAAACTTTTGTTTTTCCGCTGAAACCCGCGATTTTCCATACGGTAAGAAATTGTAAAGAAATGTAACAAAATAATACTTTAGAATTAGTTCAATATAATTAAAAGCGCGGAATAACTTCCGCGCATAGTTTTATATCTTGATGAGTAAGAATTTAGAGTCTTTAAGGGCATGAACTTTATGTTCTTTGTCCTTTTTGAACATGAGAATTTCACCTTTGTCGAGTTTAAACTTTTCAGCATCAAAATGCAGCTCAATCTCGCCGTCAATTACGTAAACAGCTGCATCAGCAATTGAAGTATGCGTGTCTATTATTTCTCCTTTTTTGATTGCAATTATGTTTAAACAGCTGTCGCCGTTTTCCATAAGTACCTGTCTGTCGAATTTGGTTTCATCCAAATTAACAATATCTTTGGCTTTTAATACATTGTAGAACATATAATCTCCTTTCTTTAGTTCATTAGAACAGATACAATAAATAACGGCATTCCCAACCGGGGTAAGGCCGGAATGGCTAGACGATATGTAGTGAGAATTTTTTTTAGTTTCCTCTTGACTGAGAGTAGGTCTAAGGTTGTAATATAATAATTATTATAAGAAAGGAGCAAAAATGGAAAAAACGTTAATGGTTTTGGATAAGATTAATACTCCGGAAGATTTGCGGGGGTTAAGTGCAGAGGAAATGAACCTGCTGTCTGCTGAGATAAGAGATTTAATATTGAAAAAGGTAAACACAACCGGAGGGCATCTGGGGCCGAATTTAGGCATGGTAGAGGCAACAATTGCACTTCACAGGGTGTTTAATTCTCCTGTTGATAAATTCGTATTTGATGTTTCTCACCAGTGTTATCCGCATAAAATTTTGACCGGAAGAAAAGAAGGGTTTACAAATCCGGCAAAGTATCATACTTATACGGGTTATACTGCTCCGGAAGAAAGTGCGCACGATTTATTTAAAGTAGGACATACTTCTACTTCTGTCAGTCTTGCCTGCGGATTAGCAAAGGCTAGGGATTTGATAGGCGGTAAGGAAAATGTTGTTGCAATTATTGGCGACGGGTCTTTAACCGGAGGTGAAGCTTTGGAAGGGCTTAATAATGCTGCTGTTCTTGGCAGTAATATCATTATTGTTGTAAATGATAATGATATGTCTATTGCAGAAAATCACGGCGGCTTATATTCAAACCTTAAGCTTTTAAGAGATACAAAAGGGCAGGCAGAAAATAATTTCTTTAAAACACTCGGCTTTGACTATTATTATATAGATAACGGACACGATTTTAATGAATTAATATCTGTATTTGACAGAGTAAAAGATGCTGACCATCCCGTATTGGTTCATATGCATACAATCAAGGGTAAAGGTTTGCATGAAGCAGAAGTTGACAAAGAACATTATCACTGGATTGTTCCGGGTGAACTTGACAAAAAGCCTGTTGCAGAGAATGCTATCCGTAAAGAAAGTTATGAAAGTATAACTGCTGATTATATTCTTGACAGAGCATCAAAGGACAGTTCAATTATCGCTATTTCTCCAGCAACTCCGGGGGTAAGCGGATTTACTCCAGAATTCAGAAAAAAACTGGGTAAAAATTATGTTGATGTTGGTATCGCAGAAGAACACGCTGTGGCATTTGCTTCTGGGCTCGCTAAAGGCGGAGCAAAACCAATGCTTGCTGTAATGAGTTCTTTTATACAAAGAACATATGACCAGCTTTCTCAGGATTTAGCACTTAATAATACTCCTGCCACTCTTCTTATTTTCTGGGGTGGTATTACTGGCATGGATGCCACTCATCTTTCAAAATATGACATTCCTTTGATTTGTAATATTCCAAATATTGTATATCTTGCACCTGTGAATAAAGAAGAATATATTTCAATGATGGACTGGGCAAATTCACAAAGTGAGCATTCTGTAGTTATCAGAGTTCCATTCACTCAAGTAATAAGCACAGGAGAAAAGGATACTACAGATTATTCAAAGATAAATAAGTATCAGGTTGTTGAAAGTGGTTCAGAAGTTGCAATTCTAGGGCTTGGCAATTTCTTCCATCTTGGTGTTAAGGTAAAAGATGCTCTAAAAGCAAATTTGGGCATTTCTGCAACCTTGATAAACCCTCACTTTATTTCCGGCGTTGATGAAGAACTTATGGAAAGCTTGAAGGCAAATCACAAGCTTGTTATCACACTTGAAGATGGAGCTATTGAAGGCGGTTTTGGAGAAAAAATTGCTTCATATTTTGGTAACTCTGATATGAAGGTGTTGAATTTCGGCGCCAGAAAAGAGTTCACTGACAGAGTTCCGCTTGAAGAATTATACCAGCGGTATCATTTAACTCCTGAACTTATTGTAGATGATATAAAAAATTGTTTGTAATTTAAAAACTGCAAATTTCAAAGAGAGGTGCTGTTTATTACCGCACTTCTCTTTTTATATAACATTTTAAATAAAATGTTATATATTAAAAGATAGCACTAATAAGTTATTATGTAAATAATTTCTTTTATTTTTAATCATGCCTATTGTTCAATAACGACGCTAACCATAACATTTTATTTAAAATGTTATGGTGTTTAAAAGTGAGTTTAAAGGAGCTATTATGAACAGAGGTTTAGTAAAATTTATATCGTTATTTATTTTTGACAAAGAGAAAAAACAAGCTTTCAGAATAAAGTATGATGCAATAGAAAGATTAAGACAAAGGTTAAGTAATGAGAGGGGAAGAATAAATGCATTAGAATATAATCTCGGTATGCTTGCTTTTAAAGTCCTTCCTCATATCTGCGTGGATTATTTGCATGGGTTAAATGCAAATCAAGTTTCAAGTTTGGATGAACATAAACAAAATGTAGAGGCTTTAAAGGCTAATTTGGAAGAAGAAAGTTTATATAATTTAAATAAAATTTTGAATACTATAGAAAAGCGAAAGTACTCAAAAATTTTTTTGCCGGAAAATTTTTATACAGAAGAAGAGTTTGAAGTTTATAAGGCTCATGTTGATATGGAATATGAAATTGAACCTCATGATGGTTATTGGCAATATAAAAAGTACAAACTTCCAGTGAAGTTTTTTTGCCAAAATGTTTTTGTTGATAAACACGGGTTACATAAATTAAAAACTCTTGCTAAAATGTGTAAAGATAGTGTGATTATTGATGCTGGTGGATGTATTTGCGACTCAGCTCTAATATTTAGAGAGTTTTGTCCTGATAATAAAATAATTTCTTTTGAACCCGGAAAGAAAAACTATGAATGGGGGCTAAAAACGATTGAGTTAAATAATTTGGATAATATTATATATGAAAATATGGCATTAGGTGCAGAAAAGAAAATATTATTTATGTCAGAAAATTCTTATAATATTGGAGCACAAGCAATTATCGGCGATTGTGCCAGCAATCAAAAACATAATGAGCATGCCTGTCAGGCTATAAGTTTAGATGAGTATGTAAAGAAGCATAATTTAAAAGTCGGATTAATAAAGACAGATTTAGAAGGTTTTGAACAGCAACTTTTAGATGGTGCAATAAATACTATAAAGGAACAAAAACCTATACTTTTGATTAGTATTTATCATAACTATCATGATTTCTATAAAATAAAACCCTGGTTAGAAAGTTTAAACTTGGGGTATAAGTTTAACTTTTTTAAAGGTTGTGATGGACATCCTAGTGCAGAAATTTTATTAATAGGGGAAGTTTATTAAGGTATAAGATATAACAAAAGCTAGGTTGACTGTGCAGAAGTACGGCCAACCTTTTTTATCCGTACCATAACATTTTCTGCAAAATGTTATGGCTTCAATGTTTTTGGACATTTGGGGTAGAAAAAGTATTAATTTTTGTAACAATTTGATGCGAAAAATTAAAGTTTTATCAGATTATGCCGTAAATACAAATATAATATAACATTTTGCAGAAAATGTTAGTTCAATAAAGAAAAGATGTAAGAAAAATTAGAACTGGAAAGGGCGTAAGATGTCAGAGAATTTGTCGTTGGGAAAAAAAGGGCAGTATGGTGAAATTGATTTTAGCAAAATTAGAAGCGGTATCAAAAAAGATGAGCTTCTTAAAGATGTTGATAAAAAATTAAAGCCTGTATTTGAACAGATATTAAGTAAAATTGATTCAAATCCTAATGACAATATGCTCAGTAGAAGTGAGCTAGAAGCGTTTTTCGCTGAAATCAAAAAACTTGCGGGAGAAGATAATACTCTATCTAAAAGAGAAGGCAAGAAATATGAGTTAGATGGTGAAAAAATTGGCAGAAAAGGCAGAGATGCTTTATATGCTCTTCTAAATAAACTGTCTGCTCTTTCAGAAGATGTAAAAGAAATTACAAAAGATAAAACAAATCCTGACGTTGAAATTATAGAGTATAAGAATGGTAAAATTGAGAAAGTTTTTCCTGACGGTTCAAGAATTATCACAATAAAAAACGGCGGTAAGACTATTTCAACTACCATAGATAAGGATGACGTTAAAACAGAAGAAAGTGTTACGGAAGGTGACGAAACTGTAACAACTACTTATAAGAATAATAAGAAAACACAGGAAGTAATTACGAGCAGTAAGCATAGCGGCATTACCACAATTAAGTATGATGCAGAAGAAAAGCCTATAAGTCAGGTTAGCAAGAAAGAGGACGGCAGCGTAGAAGAATATGAATATATTGATGATGGTAATACCAGATCACCTCGTCTTGTAAAAATTGTAAAAGACGGTAATACAACAGTTTATAATTATGACGAAAATGGCATAAAAACAGGAGAAACTGTTACAACATCTGACGGCAAGAATATTGAGCGTACTTATAATGAGGATGGAAAAACAGAGGTTATAACTCAGAATGGTCAGCCGACACACACTAAAAAATACGATTCTGAAGGTAATTATTCTGACAGTTACAGTGAAGATAATACAGATGTAACAGATAATTATGATAATCAGGACAGGCATATAGAACAGACAAAAGTTAGAGACGGCCAGAGTTATAATGTAAGATATGATGAAAATGGTAATACCCTTGGAGTTATTGTTCAAAATGGTGAAACAATCGAAGATATTGCGAATAAATTTGGCGTTAATATAAAAGATCTGATTAAAGTAAATGCCGCTAAAGTTAGAGGCAAATATCCTAATGCTTACTTCAATGTTGGAGAAGAGATTAAAATTCCTCGTAAACTTGCTGCAGATGAGACTGCTCTTCAAGGCAGACAAACAAAAGAAGAAGCTATTGCCGCATATAATGCTGATGCCGAAAGAAGAGCTGAAGAAGCAAGACAAAGAGCAGAGGCAGAAGCAAATAAACCTCAGATTGTTGCTAAAGGTAATAACGGTTATTATGTAACAAAAGATAAAGATGGAAATATACGTTATTATGATCCTAAAGGTAATGAAATTAGCGGTGCAGAATTTAAAAAACACTGTCCATCAATTTATGATAGTGTTCAGGGAATAAAAACTAGAAAAAAATATGACACAGTTACAATCCAGAAACAAGCTGATGAACTTGCAGAAGCTCTTCACAGCCAGATATCAGGTGCTTCAACAAATTCTAAGACAATTGGACTTTTAAAAACTATAACATATGAGAATGTTGCTTTTGTTGTGGCTTCATATCAGAGTAAATATGGAGTATCTCTTGCGAAAGATATAGATGATGAATGGGGACTTGATATTAACACAGTAAAAGAACATATCTGCAAAAAACTCGTAGCACAGGCTAAGGTATTAGGGGTAACTGGAATTTATTTTGGCGATTACCAAAAAATTAATGATATAGATACACTTAATAATTGGATAAATAATGCAGCTGCAAAAATCAGAAATGCAATGAATAATGCAACAGAAAAATATAAAGCTGGTGATGCAAATGATGTTTCTCCTGAGCAGAAATCAGTTCAAAGATCTTCTGCTGCACAAATTGTTGCTGATATAGAAAAAGCAATTTCCGGCTGGAATGATATAGATGCACTTAAGAGAGCTATTTCAAGAATTGATAAACCGGAAGAGTTAAAAGAAGTAAACAGACTTCTTGCGCTAAAAGGTTATAATACAGATGAAAAATATTCTCCTATAGAAAAACTTATTTATGAAGAAGCAAATCATTCTGCAGTTCACACCTATAATTCTTCTGATTATTTAGAAGAAGTTGTTCAAAAATGGATAAATAATGGTACATTAACCGGACAAGAAGCTAATAAAGCTCAAGCAAGAATGGCCGCAAGAGTAATCTTTGATGGTGGTGACGGATTTGGCACAGATTGTGAAAAAATCAAAAAAGGCGTAAGGATGATTAAATGTCCGAAACCGACCGGCAACAGAGAAAAAGATAATGCGCAAGCAAGAGAAGTTTACAAATTAGTAAACCAGATACTTGTAAACCACCGTACATTCTATGGTTTAGGCTCTCCAAGTAAAAATCTTCTTGACTATTGTAAAGGAGAGATGTGGGATAGTGAAGTAAAATACTTGAATGGTATTTTAGCCGAAACGAATGCAATTCAAGGTGAAGAAAAAGCTCAGGCAGTTAAAGATTTGACTCAGGAAGCTGTCGAAGGTGCAGGTACAGATATTGAATATCTGGAACAAGCTATACGTGCAATAGATTCACCTGCAGATAGAAAAGCTGTGGAAGTGAAATTAAAGGCATATTGCGAGAAAAAAGGTATCAAACCGCAAATAGCTGGCCAAAGCTATTTACAGGCTATCTTGTATGATGAATGCGATACCTTTATGGGAATTTCAAGAGATCATAAAGAAATTCGTAAATTCAACGAAATGCTTATTAAACAAGGAGCTTATACTGAACAGGAAATTATAAATCTACGTGCAGAACAGGCTGCTTTGCAAATTCTGGAAGGAGATTTCTCTAATATACAGGATGCAGTACAGCAAATAAAAGACAAACGTGTTTACTCAAAAGTTCTAGAATTGCTAAAAACCAAACATCAAGCAGGGTTTGATGATTTCTTAACGAAGAAACTCGGACAGGAAAAGAGCGATTTAGTATATGCAGAATTGGCTGCAAATACAATTCTTGGCGGAACAAAAACAGTTGAAGTTGTTTTTAGATTAATACAAAGCCCTGACTTTAATGTAAGAGCAAAAGGTATTATGGCAATTAGAACCAGTGAGGTAGCAAACATGGTTGATGAGCTGCTTAAAAAGAAAGGTTCTTCTCTTGCAAAGGTCTTAGAGCAGTTCAATAAAGAAAAAGCCGAATACAAGTCAAAAGCTGAATTCTGGAATGGTCTTGGTAAATTTTTAATAGTAGCTCCTCTGGCAGAAACTATTTCGGATGCGTATAAAGAAAATACAGATAGTTCTGATAATATGTATGTTGAAACAAAACAGGTGCAGAATATTCCGGAAGATAAAAAAGCAGCATACCAGATGACAGTACAGGTTTTTGAACAGAAGCTGGAGCAGATGAAACAAGATTATCAAAAAGCTCTAGATAGTCAAGGTGTTGTTTCCGGTGCTTTAAATGCTTTTTGTGAGGCTTATGGAATAGGTACAACTCGTGAGGAAATTGCTGCAAGAATTGAGCATGATACAGAAACTTTGCGCTTATTAAAATTAGCAGCAGATGGCAAACTTGCAAAAATCGAAAACGGTAAAGAGGTTGCTGTAAGCTTTGAAGCAGTATTTAAAGAACGCAATGTTGGTATTAACTTTGATGCAGAAAAAGTAGAAAATGTTGCAAATCAGGCTCAGAGATTAGCTTGCATGGAATATGCAAAAGATAATATTACTGCCTGCTGGGACGAACTCAGTACCGCTCGTACAGAGCAGCAGTATGCTTCTGCAATAATTGATACATTAGAAAAATTATCTAATATGTCAGGTAAAAAATTAAGTCTTGAAGGGCTAGGATACAGTTATAAAAACGGTGTTATTGTTGACAAGTCAGGAAAACCGGTTTCTGCCGCAAAACTTCAAGAAATTGCAAATCAGTTAAAACAAGGTCTTGCAGATGTTTCAAAGGCTATGCTTGGAGTTGATATTCCGCTAAATTCTAACAGCAGTAAAGTTTCTGAAATGCTAAGCGACGGATATGAAAGCAAAGTTGAAGGATTCAAAAAAGAATACCGCGATGCCTTCGGTGTAGATGCACCAGACTCTATGATAGAAGATTATATCTCAACAATAGAAACAGGAAAAACTGTTCTTAATATTGGTGTAATGATTGGTGCTATAATCGCAGCTCCATTCACCGGCGGCGGTTCACTAGCTGTATTTGCAATGACAGCAGGAGCATCGCTAGGTTTGAATGCTCTTGAAAACTCTACAGATGCTGACGGGTGGACAAATTCAGAATGGACTTCAGATGTTTCACAAGCATTCTGGGATGGTGCATTAGCAGCAGTCGGAGTAAAAATAGGACAGATTGCTGAAACTTTTGCAAAAGGTGGGAGCGCAATTGTCAGTCAGAATAAATGGCTTGCACGGTTACCAAAGGGTAAAGTGGCAGAGGCTTTAGAAAAAGCAAAAGATATTGCATATAAGATGCAAAATCAAGCCGGAAAAATTGGTAAAGGTGTGCTTGAAGCTAAAAAAGCCCAGCTTGCTGCAAAATTCCCTAATGTAAGCACTGAAACAATAGAAAAAATGTCTATAATTATTGCAAGAGCGGAAGCCTGCGGATTTGAAGTATCGAGTGATACTATCCAATCACTTGTACAAATGTACTGTCAGCACGGTCAATTTGATGAAGCAAGCTTCTTGCAGGCATTTGTTCTGTCATTAGGCGCAAACGCAGTAGGTCATGCTGTGTCGGCTAAACAGGCTAAAGAAACAGGCACGGAAAATCTTGATAAGGCAACATCTCATGGTGCTGCGCATCCTTCCAATGTTCATGTTGGGTCTAAAAAAGCAGAAGTTATTCGCGCGGAAGTAGATGAAGCTTTAAATAATCCAAATATATCAGGTGAAGAACTCGCAAGAATTCGCGCTGAAGTAGAAGCACTTGCTGATAGGGATTTGAGACGTGAGCTTATGGCTAAGATTGACGAAGCAGAGAAAAAACTTACTTCTCCACAAAAAGCTGCTTATGATGCTGCAAAAGAAGCAAATACGCAAAATACTATAAACCATATTTTTGAAAAACATAGCGTATTAAATGATTCAGATGTTCGTGTATTGAGTGATTATATAAAAAATACCAATGACATAAATGTCTTAAATGAACTTAAAAATAAGTTAAGACAAAAAGAACTAACATACGGCGGAGTAACTGCTAATTATAGAAAACTTTATGATGCAATTGATGCCAGAGTTAAGGTTTTAACCCCTAAACCTAATGTTACTGATGAGGCACAGAAAAGCTATATCCATTCAATGTTAAACTCCGATAAGGGGCTTGTAAAAGAAGAGTTTGAACAGTTAATGGATTATATTAAGAAAATTGATTCAGAAGATGAGCTTAATGAAATTAGCAGACTTGTGAATAAAAAGAAAATGCTCGGAAGTTATAAGAAACAACTTCAAGCAGCTGTAGATGCAAAATCTGCGGAATTAAAAGCCGGAGTAAATGAGAATGTCAAGGCAGAAGAGCCTAAGGCTGATGAAGCTAAAACCGAAGAACCTAAGACAGAAGAACCAAAGACGGATAATTCGACTCATGCAGAAGGTGCCTCTCAAACATCTCAAAAGTCATATGCAGAAATGAATCATGAAGAATTGTTTGCAGAATACTATAGATTAAAAATGGAGGTCACTTATTCACCACTAAACAACGCTGATAAGGCTGCAAATATTAACAAAATGAAAGAAATTTCCGTTCTGCTTGAACAAAAAGGCTTCAAAATAGAAGGAGATAGGCTTGTTAAGATAAAGAGCGAAGCTCCTAAGAGTGATGCTGCAGAAGCTGCTGATGCACCAAAATCCAGATTTAGTGCGGCAGAATTACGTCAGAAACTCGGTGAAAAACTCTATAAGGCTTATCAAAAAGCAGAAGAACTTATCGCACGTGTCAAAACTATGGCTGATTATGAAAAAGCAAAAGCTTATATTCAGGCTAATTTCAATAAATTCAGCGAAGTAATGACGGATTTGCTTGATAGATTAAAAGCAAAGGCAAGAAGTATTGGCTTGAAATTTAAAAAGGCTGTTGATGATGTTAATGAAGCCAGAAATGCAAGACGTGCTGCCGGAACAGCTATGCCAGATTGGATTAATTCTTTTGGCGGTAAGAATTCTGATATCAGATGTCCGAAAGGCGAGCGCGTAAAAGCAGATGTTAACACAAGAATAAGACTTGGAAATAAAGTTGATATCGACTTAAGAGATTTGCAAGCTAAATTAAACGCAATGCAAGATGGCGATTCATTTATGATAGGTAGAACCGTTAACGGAGTTAACGATATATGCATTAATAATGAATATATTTCAGGGCAACATCTCAAAATTGAAAAGATAAACGGTGAAATATATGTTACAGATATGTCTACTAACGGTACTATATTAAACTCTACGAGCCCTGATTATGCTGCAAAATGGTCGCCTGATATGGCTGGTCAATACAATAATGCCCGTAGTTGGGACTTTAATAGTAAATGTGATAAGTATTATGATGAATTACGCATGGCAGACTATTCTTACGCAGAAAGTGTAAATGCCGGCCGTATTACCGATGCAGATATCAATCCGATGTTTGCCGAGTTTGAATTTGTTACAACAAGCCCGCAGAATGGCTGGAGTTGGAGAAAGCCTAAAAAACTAAAGGGCAGAAGTATTAATGTTGTGGATAGAATTTCACTTAATGTAAAAGCTGATAAAAACTGTTTACGTGAACTTGATATGCTTCTTGAAAAAGGTGAATATATCAACAGCAAGGGACAAAAGGTAAAAATTAAAGTTCCAGATGCATACTATAAAACTCCTCAGAGTTTGGATGCATGGGGAACAAGGCATGACCCGATAACGATGTACTTTGATGGAGAAGTTTCCAAAGAACTGGAAGATGCAATTGCTGAAATAACTGCAAAATATGCAAGAAAACCTTCTAATGGTAAAGCATTGATGAACAGTGTTGAAGGCAAACCTTGGATTGCTCATGAAGCTTATACGCCGGTAGAAGACGCAAAAGCTTTGTACGAAGAAGCCATGAGATTAAACCCTGAACTTGCACATGGCATTGCAAGCTGGGTTGGTAAAGATGATGGCTGGAATTGTTCTACAGGTATGTTTGCAGCAGCGCAAAGAATGGTTGATGAATATAAATTATCATTACGACAATCTGGTAATTCAAGTTCGTTTAATCATGCGGGCAGAGCAAATGGAAGCAACTCGGGATATTCAGGAGCTCGCGGGGCAGATACTTCACACGGACGCACAAATACAACTATGTATCAATTCCGTGATATGAATGATTTAAGGTACCGTATGGCTGATAAACTTAACTTATTCAGTGAAAGAACACAAAACAATATTATTAATAATTTGAGAACAAAAGGCGAATTCAGATGCCAGAAAAATGGTGTTGAGTACCAGTTTGTAATGCGTGGTAATGCTGTGAAACTTGAAGAATTTGATATTAAAACTAAATACGATATTAAAGAAACAAAGGTCGATGAGTACAATAAGCAAACAACATATCAAATTCAGGATCAGAGTGATATATACTGGGCGCTTGTGTACAAACTCCATTTGTTCAGTAACGAAACTCAATCATACATAATGAATAAACTTGTAAATGGAGAAGTTGCAGTGCTTCGTAAAGGCGGTATCTCATATGAATTTTCTATAGATGCAAACGGAAAAATAACAGTTAAGGAATTTGAATACCAGCGTCACGCTTATGAAACAGGAAACGAAAGACGTTCGAATGAAAGCGGTAACCGCTCAAGAGCTGATGAAGCATCTTCTGGAGCGTCAAATGCGGCAAAACAAGAAAGGATACAACAGCTTGAAGATATAATTGCAAGAGCTGAAGACATAAAGAAATTTACAGATAAATTTGCAAATGTTTTGTCAGACGGGTTTAAAGTTACTGATGAAGCCGGAGTAAAAGAGCTCAAAAAGACAACAAGATTAATTAAAGCTTTCTGGCATACTGACGTTGGTAATGGTGCGCCGGGTGACTTGCAAATGCTATGTGATGAACTCTTTAATATGACAGATGGCAAATATATTGTTATGGGACAGTCACGTATGGGTACGCCTGACGAAGTTAACGGCATTCTCCAGAAAATTAGAGAATTGACCAATATAGATGCACTAAAATCTGAATTGGAAAGATTAAAACAATAGGCTATGCTGAACGGCTAATTTGTTTATACCCGAAGTTTGTTAAACTTTGGGTATGACAAATTTTGTAAATAAATTACTGATAGCTTTGAATGAAGATATAGACTTAAAACCTGATGAATGGTGCAAAGAACGGCTTATAACTTCCGGCATGAAAAAATGGATAGGTAATATCCTGCCTTTCGAACTTTTGACACGCTCTGTAAAGCAGGCTGTAGAAACGCTTGTGACAATCAATGAATGCGGTGACTTCTATGAAACTTTTCCCGATGTTATTGAAACGCCTAATTACGGTGATAAATGGGGCAGAAGTGCGAATTATATTGAAATTAATAACCGCGCAATCGCTGAAATGTATGGCGATAGAACAAAAAACGGCATACTAAGCTCTATTAAGATTTTACCAGCCATCCCTCCTTCTGCAAAAAGCTGGGCTAATTGTATAATTTTATCTCAGATATTCCCGAATATTTACGGAGACAGCTATAATAAAGGGCCGTTTGAGGAAAATTCTATTTACGGAATTAAACTTAATGCAGGTTACAGCGGAAATATCATAGATTATGATATCAATTTATCTGCCGGCGAACAGTTTCATGCTTTTAATGACCTTGCGCACATACACGGGCTAAAAACTGGATTTAGGACTGTAATCTCGGCAGACCAGATTAAAGTTTCAAGACCTGACGGGGATGATGTAACTTTTGATTGGAATAATCCTGAACATCAAGAGTTGTTTATCGCAGAACATGTAAAGTTGATAAATATGGGATTTGAAGCTGTATTTATAGATTCTGCTAAACATATCGGCGGGTATGATATGGCTAATTACACCGGTGTAGGGGCTCTTCCGGAGTATGAACAAATGCAGTATATCTTGATGGAAATCCGCAGACGATCTGGTGTTACGTCAATTAGTTTTGCGGGAGAAAAGAGTACAGGTGATTTTGAAAGGTATAAAAATCTTGGACTTACAACCGGAACAGCATTTATACCTCCTGATAATTACGATAAGGTCAGATGCTGGTCTGAAAAACTTAAATACAATAAGGAGTATGCGCCCGGGGTAGAAGTATCAAATGACAATGACGAGGGTGGAAGAAGTTACGAAGACAGATTAAATCGTATTAATTCTTCTCTTTTTGCCTATGAATACCCTAGTGACAAGCTTCCAAGCTTTATGCAGATGGAAGATCTCTTTCCGTTAAGGTATGATACGAATACACATCATCTTATGATGACAAATCCGTCATATTCAACAGATGGTACGCCTGAAAGCCACTGGGAAAATCTTTTTACAAAAGACGACGGAAGAGCTTATAACGCTAAAGCAGGAGAGTTGTTTTCACACGCCATGAATCTATAAAAATAAATCTTATTTTACCTCTTGACTGAGAGCAACTCTCATATGTTATCCTGAGTTTGTAAATCAAATTCAGGAGTAAAAAGTTGAAAAAATTTTTAGTATTAATAGTAAGTGCTATGCTTATTCAGCCGAATATTTTGTTTGCAGCGGAGGGTAAAAAAATGACTAGAAGCGATATTTGTAAGAAGAATTATGAAAAATTATTTAATAGCGATTGGAATCCGAATGTTGGTTCTGATCCGGAAATGATGGCAATTCTGCAAAAATATATTTTTGGCGAGGTTTTCACTGTTGGAAATCTCGATATGAAAACAAGAGAGATGCTTACAGTGACTTCACTTGCTGTACAGCAGACTTTACCGCAGTTGAAAGCGCATATTAATGCAGCTCTTAATGTCGGAGTTACACCGCTGGAAGTCCGCGAAACCCTCTATCAATGCGCGCCTTTCATCGGATTTCCAAAAACACTCAATGCAATAGGTGTAATGAATGAAGTATTTAAAGAAAGAGGTATTGAAACTCCTCTTGAAATGGCAGGTACTACTGATGAGAAATCTCGTTTTGAAAAAGGTGCTGCTATTCAAAAACCCCTCTATGGTGATGAAATTTCAAAGGCTTTAGAGGGACTCCCTGAAAATATGGGAGAAGATGTTGCCAGATTTTTAACTGAATTTTGTTTTGGCGATATTTATACAAGAAACGGGCTTGATGTTAAAACACGAGAACTTATGACAATTAGTATACTTGTGACTACAGGAGATACAGAAACTTTAAAAAGTCATATTAAAGGTGCTTTGAAGGCCGGTAATTCTAAAGAAACAATAACAGCTGCAATGATTCAATGCCTGCCTTATGTCGGGTTTCCGAAAACAATCGCAGCATTAAAATGTTTGAAGGGAGTAATTTAATGAAGAAGACAATATTAACATTATTTATAATTTCACTATTAGGAGGTTCAGTTATGGCAAAAACTATTCAACAGCCGTTTCAGCAGGGTGAAATAAATCCTTATAACAAGTTTTTTACGGGTACAACGTATCTGAATATGTTATGTACAAAAGATGATGTATGGAATTCTTCAATCGGTAACGTAACGTTTGAAAAAGGCGCAAGAACAAATTGGCATAAACATTCCGGAGGACAAATTCTGCTTGTAACTGCAGGCGAAGGAAGATATCAAGAGCGTGGAAAAGAAATACAAATACTTAAACCCGGTGATGTAGTAAAAATTCCGCCTGAAGTGGAACACTGGCATGGCGCTGCGCCTGACAGTATGTTTGCACATATTTCTATAGAAACCAATATTCCTGATAATACAACGACATGGCTTGAACCTGTCAGTGATAAAGAGTATTTATAAAAAGGAGGCAATATGTCTGATAAAAAAATATTAATTGCTTATTATTCCCATTCCGGTAATACTAAGGCTGCTGCAGAAAAAATAAAATCATTGACAGACGGAGATTTATTTGAATTAAAACCGGTTAATGATTACCCGCAGGATTATAACACTGTAGTAAATCAAGCTAAGCTTGAGAAACAAAATGATGTTAGACCTGAACTTGTAAATGTAGGAAATACCGCCGAATATGATGTAGTATTTATCGGCACTCCGGTATGGTGGTATACAATGGCATCTCCTGTAAAAACATTTTTGTCGGCAAATAATTTTGAAGGTAAAATTGTTGCTCCATTCTGTACACACGGAGGCGGAGGTGCATCTTCAACTTATACAGATATTAAGAATTTAGCTCAAGGGGCTGAGGTAAAAGAAGGTTATACTTCATATGAAAACTCTGCAAACATAGAAGAAATAGGCAAGTGGATTAACAGCTTGAATTTATAATTCTTTAAGCTGCAGATATGCTTTTCCGAGTTTGCTGTTTACTATATGAATAATCTTTTGAGCAAAAGCATTGTAAACTCTTCTTGAAAAATGATTGATGCATTCGTTGTAATCATCATCGCTTTGTATCAAATCAGTGAGTTCAAGAGTAGTTATGTTATTGTAATTTTTTACGAACTCTCTTACATGTTTGTTCAAAGTAATATGTTTTTCAGCCATATCTTCATATCCTTCAAGAGCTTTTTGAGTAGGAATCTCACTGCCTAAAATTAGTATAAGCTCTGTTTTATCGGCTAAATTCTTTCTAATATATTCCAGATTTTTAAGCACCAGCTCTACAGGCGGATCACCAGCAAATTTATATTCTTCCTTGAATACTTTTAAAAGCAGCCGGTTTTCTTCCTTATATTTTTCCGGAATTGATGAAAGAACCTTATCCCAATTGTTTTCATCAGTAATATCACAGTTTGCATAGCCGTATTCTACATAGGTTCTGTCATTTTTATTTATGTACAAACCTCTGTAAGTAGTAGTTAAAAGACTTAAAATAATCGCATCATATTTCTTGCTGAAAAACTTTGTTTTAAATTCATCCGGATGCGGAAACGGAAAACTCTTTGTGAGTTCCATAAGTTTATTGTATGGAAGCCGGTGTGTTTGTTCAATAAATGCGGTATGTGTATGTGACAAAATATAGATTAGCTGTTTATTCCAGTAAGGAAATTCTGTGTCAATATTACAATCTCCTGATATATAGTTAATTACTGAATACAAGTCGCAAGCACCTTTAAATAAAATATTAATTGATGCCTGTTTTTTTACTTCAATAGGTTTTAAATCAAGATTATCAACTAATTTAATCCAATTGCTGGTTCCGCCAAGAAACGAAGAAACCGGAAGGACAATATTTATATGGGGCTTTTCCAAATATGAAAAAACGAAATCTTCTATTCCCATGTTCATAATTCTGCAGGAGAACAGAAAATGTTCCAGTGTCTTACAAGTTTTATTAAGTACATAAAAACCGCAAATTCCGTAGCTGCCGTACTTATCTTCAGCAATTATGTAAGCTGAGTCATATGTACTTTTATCTTCAAAATATTTCTTTAAATCTTCTTTAGAATCACGTTTTTTAGTGAAATTAAGCTGATTTGTCCGGTGTATAAGTTCGTCAATCCTGTTAATGTTTTCAAGACAGTCTTTTTTTATGCAAATTTTAATTTCACTTTTTCTTAAAAACTCTTCATTGGAGCAGTTAGTTTTTAATTTTTCTTTATTTTTAAGTTCAAGAATTTTGTACTGTTTAAGCCTTGTAAATTCAAAATCATAACTGTTAACAAGATATAGTTCTTCTGCAATTTTTGCAATTTGTTCAGGTAATGCTGACATAATATTGGGGCAATAATACTTAATCTCATTTATATTTGCTTCATTATCATCAATAATAATTACGTTTTCTTCTCTTAAGTTCATTGAAGAAATAATGCTTTTAACTCTTTCTCCCTTTGGAGCCCAGTTTATGGATGGAAAAAGAAAATACTGCCAGTATTTTCTGTAACCCTGAGTGAGAAATTGGGGTAATACAGCCGAATGGTCATTTTTCGAACAAATAGAGTTCATAATCCCTTTTAGCGTAAGATCTTCTACCAGTTGGAGATGCTCTGGATTGAACTTTATGCTGCCTTCTGATAACGTACCATCCCAAAAAGTTTCATCTAAATCCCATATAACCAGTTTGGTTTTTGTAATATCAAAATCTTTTTTCACCTTGCCTTTTAGTATATAGACTTTTCTATCAGTAAGTCAATCATCTAAACTAACTAGCTTAAGTTCATTGTTAGTCATTGAATTTACTTACGATATTTAAATAAAAAGGATATAAGTGAAAATGGAATGCCAATAAATATTTGTTCAAGCTTTTGTAAAAAGTTTGCTGAAGGCTCTAGTAATTTAGATATATGTTTGTATATCCTTAAAAGGTTATATCCAAAATTTTCATCTTCAAATATTTTCTGTCTACGGCTTGTCATTTGATAATTTTTATCACAAATTCTTTTATATTCAAATTCATAACGATAGAAGTTATAAAGTCCAATGTACTGATCTCCTGAAAATTTTTCATTTTTACTGTATGGATACTTATTTAAGTAAATACCGGATTGCGCAAACTCTAGTACAATGAAATTATTAACCAGACACTCTCTAAATTTTTCCATTAACTCATCGCTATAATCAGCAGCATCTTCCATATATATATCTTTAAAATTTCTAGCAAAACAAGAATATCCAAAGTATTGCTCAGGTGAAAATTTAAATTTTGTTTTACCATATGGTGTATTTTTGTGCTTGTTCTCTTCTTTGGTAAAATATTCTGTAAAATATGGTTCTTCGGCCAATTTAGTATTGCAAAAATATGTATTTAAGTCTCCACGAAGACCGAACAGCCACCAGTCAGAAACATGAAAAGGTATTTTTATGCGCTCGTATAGATTGTCACATTTAATATTAAATCGCGTAAATAATGCAGGTACAATTATTTTTCTATTAAAAAGAGTATAATTATCTGTCCTCGCCTGAAATTTATCGAAGTAATCTAAAAATCTATCACTTGTAAGTATTAAATCGCTTCTTACTTTCATTGCATATCTGCGGGAGGCTTTTTCTAGACCAGCTTGTGTGCTTAGAAGCTGTCGATTAATATTGTTATAAACAACCTTTTGAGCAGATTTCTCTATAATTGCTGCTCCTGGATCTTTACTAAGAATTAAATTATCATAGTCTAAGTCGGTAATATTACTACCTTCCCAGGTTGATAATATAATCTCGGCACCAGGAAGGTATTGCCTTATGCTTTGAAGACATTTTATGGTTTCATTTTTGTTTATTGCACCTTGAACTATAACTGAAATATCTTTAGTATCCATCTTTTACCTTATCCTTTAGTCATTAAAAGTTTAAACAAATATTTTATTATAGCAAAAGGTTCTAGAAAATACTTAAGTGGTGAAAACATTATTTTTATGTGTTTTTTTAACTTTTTCTTTATTTCAGCTCTTTCATATTCTCTTGGATGTGAAGTTATTAAATGATTTAATACATTATTAATTCCTATTTCCATTTTTATATTTTGCACAGTAGTAGTATTTTCATAATTATTTCGATATATAAATAGAACTTCCGGAATATTGTAAAAGTCTGTTTTATCAAATAAGTATACCCATAAAGCAAAATCTTCAGCAGGAGAGTATTTTTCTTCATAAATAATATTATTTTCAATTAGAACAGATTTTCGAAGCATTGTTGCTGGATGATGGAGGGGACATTCCCAAAAAATAATGTTTTTAATCTCTTTATTGGAAACAGGTCGTTTAAAAATTTTATTATTACCTACAAAACCATGCCAACATCCTACAACTCCAATATTTGGGTTATTATCAAGAAGTTTAACCTGCTTTTCAAATCGCTCAGGCAATGAGATATCATCATGATCCATTATTGCAAGGTATTCTCCTCGCGAGTCTTTTACTAATTCATTTCTGATTTTCGAGATTCCTTGATTTTTCTCAAATTTTTTATATATTATTCTTTCATCATTATATGACATAACAATGCTCTGAAGATCTATATTTGAGGCATCATCATAAATTAAAAATTCATAATCTTTATATGTCTGGTTTAGTATAGATTCAATCGCGGTTCTTAAATATTCCTCTTTGGTATTATATATTGGCATCAAAACAGATACTTTCATCAATTTTCTCCTATATTTGGTATTAATAACTCTATATCTTCTTTAATAAAGAAATCATCATTTAAATACAAGTTTAACCAATCACTATGGTGCATTTCTTCAAGCATATTAGGCCTAAATAAACGCCACCTGCTATCAAGATTCGTATATTTAGGCCAATACATATCAAGAATTTCTTTATCAATAAAGATAAATAAATCTTTGTATATTTTCCAGGTATGCTTTAGAGTATATTCCGGGGTTACTCCAATATTTTTGAGAAAATGTGAAGCAATATATGTCTCAGAACAGTATTGCTGCCACAAATCTTTCTGTTTTATTGTTTTGTATTCTTCATATTTTTTTGTGTCAAGGGGTGAATTCCAGTATTTGAGCATATCTTGTGTATTACCGAATAAAAACATATCAGATATACCATAGTAACGATATTTAAAACTATTAAAAGATAAAGCAACAAGTCTTGAGTGCATATTATAATTGGGGCTAGGCGGATAAATCTTTAATAAATTAAATAAATCTCTGCTTAAATTTGTCGAATAAAATCTTTGATCCGTTCGTGTTTTTATCGCATATTCACAACCAAGCTTTTCGCCTTCTTTAAGTCCTTTCATTGTAGATAATATCTGATAATTCAGATTTGCCCTTCCTGCAAAATCAGGAGCTTTAGATAATAAAACTTTAACGCCAATAGCTTCAAAGTTTTTTAGATATTTTTTATCTTCAGTATCCCATGTAGAAAGAATAATAGTTTCTGAATTATTAAAAATTTTTTTATAGATTTTACATGTTTCTAATGTAAAATCATTTTCTTTTACAATTGGCCCCTGTATAACAATACAAAGAGAAGGTATTGTATAGGCATCAGATTGCAACTGATAATTTTTAGCTTTTATAGGGAAATTTTTTAAATTATAAAAATCTCCATCTATTATAAGCGGTACTTTAGAATTTTTTATTGAACATTTTTTATAATTTTTTGTGCTTTTTTTAGATATTTTAAAACCCAATATTCTATATATGATTCTATGTGAAGCAGGCTGCTTCTCTTTAGAGTAAATAAATTTTAGTAATAGTTTCCAGTAATACTTAAATAACACATCTTGTGGTAGTTTAAAATTTTTTTTATTTTTCTCATAATCTTTTATTATTCTCTTAATTCTGCATTTTTCTGATTTTTTGAGTACTCTTTTAATCTCTTTCTTATTTAAAATCCCGCACTCTTGTAGTTCATTTGCCATAAGCAATGCTAAACGCTTCCATTCGGTAAAACATGTAAGAATACCTTTTGTACTTTCAGAATCGCTATGTTCTCTCCAGCCTACATAACCTTGCGGTATTTCAATGAAGGTTAATTCATTTTTATATAAATAAACTAATACAGAAAATAAAAAGTTCCAATCATATACAAATGCGAATTCTCCTTTGGTAAAATTTATATCTTTCAAAATTTTTTTATTAAAACACCAGGCGCTGGGAACGGTGCAATCTGTAAAAATTTTAGACTTTAGCCAGGATGTTTTAGGGCATTCTATTTTATACTCATTATGTTCATTGGAATAAAACTCATTTTCAAATGCATGATGAATATGGTTTATGAATAAATTTCCCGGATATTTGTTAATGAGTTCTTGTTCAAATTGTATACAATTAGGTGATAAAATATCATCGGTGTGTAATATATGTATAAAATTATTACTTGCATTATTTATTCCTTGTAAAGTGTTAGAAATCGCTCCGAGGTTTATACTTGATTTTACATATTTGATATGCAAATCGGAGTAACTGTCAATAAGCATTTTGATATTTTCTGTATCATTTGTGTCATCACTTATTACGACTTCAAAATCTTTAAATGATTGCTTTCTTAAAGATTCAAGTGTTTCTTTGAAAAGACTGAGGCGTCCGTGATATGGAATTACAATGGATATTTTTTCAATCATTTTTTCCCTCTTAGTGCATACATGTGAAAGAATTTATATAATTTAGATTTCTGTTTAGTTTCAATTTCTTTATTTTCTAAATTTCTTACTCTTTCCTCTAAATTGTGATATTGAATGGTTAAATCAGATAAAGCATTTCCTATTATCCAAAACAGCCGTGCTAATATTCTATCTATCTGAATAACAACAAAGAGATTTTTGTTATTCCATAGATGTAATGATTGCTTTGCACACATATAAAAATCATGCTTCAATGCATTAGCAGGAATATAACAATAACCTTCCGGCATATTTTCTCCAGCTCCGAGATAACCATGCATTTTTAAATCTACAACTTTAAAATTTTGATATAGTATAAGGTAATACATGTATATGTAATGATCAAAATCAAGTCCGGTAAGAGTAGAAATTGAATTGTTAAAATCTATTGAGACAAAGAAGCCTTGAAGAAATTCATTTTTATATACAGGAAGGTTTGAGAACCATAAATACAAATCTTTTTCTTTTTCTGCAAGAGTTGAAAAGTTTTCATTTGATTTGAAATGAGATTTACATTGTTCCCTAATTTTACACATGCCAATGTGCTCAAAATTCCAAACGGTATTACCATACAGTTTTTTTGTTTCATATATACTATTACAGATTGAATACAAATCGACATTTTTTATTATTTCGGATTCGGAATCTAAAACAATATAATAATCATATTGGTTTTGAAGTGATTTTAATGCAAAAAACTTTTTGATATTAATTATGCCTCCATTTTCAAAAATACGCAGTTCATCAGGAAGAATAATTTTATATTCATATTCACCAAATTCTTGTGCTTCTGATTCATTAGAGAAAATAAAAAATAAATCAGCTTGCAAATTTAAATAGTTCTTTCTAAATGTGTCTAAGAAATTTTTTGCATAGTTAAAATGTGGAGGATATGTTGGAATTATGAATGCAACTTTGTTTACCATAAATCTTCCCTCTTAAATTAACCCGTTTTTTTTGTAAATATCTATTCTATTAGCCAGTGACTCTCTTAAATCACAAAATGGCATAGCAAAAGGAGTATAATATTTGATATTTCTATGCCTCCAGGGATTGTAAAATGGTAAAGCTCCATTTTTATCAGATATGAATTTGTCTTGTGCTAAATTTTCTTGTATAAAAAATGCATTAACACCATTGACGCAAGTTCCGACAAGCCGGTAGCCGTAATTTTTGCACAAATGGTAGTATGCACTCAGAGAGGCTCCTTGGCTGTCATCAACCGGCCAAATCCAATCTTCTTTATATGGAAGCACGTAATCTGTAGAACAATCCATCGGATCAGAAGCAGGTGGTATTAGCGGGTTGTATTCTACACATATAACTCTTGGTATGATTTGTTTTCTTTTTAGTATGGCTTCCAGTACATGCCAATCGTTACCATCAATATCAATAGATAAGAAATCTATTTCTCCTTGAAATTCTGCTTTGGCAAATAATTCATTAATATTATCTTTTGTAATAAAATCATTTAATATGGCTAACTTTTTATCCTCCAAAGAAGTTTTAAAAAAAGTCTTTATCTTATTGCAATCGTCTTTATTGCCATCAATCCAGAGTCCTGACCAGCCTGTATCTAATAATAAATGACTATTACATTCAATTCCGTCCTGTACGCCAAACTCTATAAATTTCTTATTTGTGGTGCCTATTCGTGTAAATATTTCATTGATTATTCCCTCTTCATCATTCTGTGAAAAGACTTTATAACCAAATCCGTCAAGATAGAGCTTATTTTTGTAGCGTTCTTGCAACTCAATTTCCCATCTCTGGCCTCCAACATAGTTTGAACGTTCTAATATTTTATTATTTATTTGTAAAATAGATTGCAGACAATTTAGAACATTCTCTAAAAGCTTTTTATTCTCATTCTGTTTTTTATTGCGGAGTTTATCTATAATTTTTTGTCCTAATTTAAATTTCATTTATGCTCTCCCTAAATATTTATCATTATTAGCACCAGGGTATTTAACGACTACGTTTTGTGTGCCGTCTTCTAGGCATTCAAAATCAGTTGCCTCCATAGGTTCCATAACAATAATGTCACCTTTTTGGTATTCAACTCCGTTCATTTTTACTCTGCCTTGAATGATAACAGTGAGCTCTGTCGCAATTTTGTGATAATGTTTTTCTTCATAATCTCCCTTATTGTAGCTTTTTACCGCAACTTCCACATCATTAGTTTTTATAAGTGTCGGTTCAAAATTCCCGACAAACCACCCTTTTACCATATCTTCAAGTCTTGCTGTTCTCATAATACTAATGCTCCTTGCTGCTCTTTTACCGTTTCAATGTATTTATCTAAATCTTCTGGAGTTCCGGTTCCGTGCATTTGGGTTTTACCTATCGTATAAATTCCAAACTTTTTACCCTGATTAATTGCATAGTTATAAACAGGTGCAACGTAAAACTCGTTGTTCACCCTTTCATTTCTTACAATCATATCAATAGCATTTTCTACAAAATCTCTGCCTTTATTGAAATAATAAATTCCAACTGTTGCATTTTTTGAGATAACTTCTTTTTCTCGAATTTCCGTAATGAATCTATTTTTATCTAGTTTTGCATATGACCATTTTTTGTCATTATCTTCAAAACAAAGAACAGAACCGTCAAGCCCTCTTTTTTTGCTATCATTTATGTACTCTGAAATATCCATATCAACGATTTGATCTGAATTTGCTATTAAAAGAGGTGTATCATTATTGATTAATCTATGAGCATGTAAAACTGTACAGGCGGCACCTTCTGTTAATTTGTCAATCATAACAAATTCAACTTTATAATTAGACTTTATCCATTTAACTGTTTCTTGTTCATTGTTATAATGTTCAAATCTTGTGAGTAGAATAAACTTTGCATCTGGTATATTCAGATTGTCTAGAACATGGCATATCATAGGCTTGCCTAAAACATCAATAAACGGTTTGGGATTTTTGTATCCTGCTTTTGCAAATCTTGAGCCAGCTCCAGCCATTGGTATTACTATATTAATCATATTTCTAACCTCTCCTGTGTGCTAAATAATTTTCATACATTTGGTAATTTGAGAATGTTACATAATCCTTTTTGGGAATTTCATAAGTTCCAATACTTTTATTGTCTAAAATCATTTCGTTAAAAGTGGCGCTTATATAATATTGTCCGAGTGTATCAACATCTTTTTCTATTACCCCAAATGCAGAGCGTACAAAGTCTTGACCCTTTTTAAAGTAACAACATCCTGTAGATGCGATATTAGAAATCGGACGTTTCTCACTTGTTTGTATGACAAAGTTATTTTCATCTAATAAAACGGAACTGTATTGTGGATGAACTGCATTTATTGTTACAATACCAGCGTCAAGATTTCTTGTCCGAAAACTTTCTATGGCAGGCTTAATGTCAGTTTTTATAAGCTGACTTCCATTAATTATCAATAGTTCCTCTTCATTATTAATTTCATCTATTGCAAATAATGCTGAGCATACAGCTCCTTTTGTATCTCCAGCAATTTCTATAATTTTACATTTTGGACATAAAATTTTTAATGTATCGCCTAAAAAATATTTATCCTGATCTTCTTTTCTTATAATACACGTAATGTTGTTTCCAACGGTTTTCAAGAGCTCAATAGTCCTCTGAATAATAGGCTTATTTTTAATTTCAATTAAATACTTAGGGTAGCCTTTTTCACAGAAATCTTTATCAGAACCTGCCATTAAAATTAATATATTCATTATCTAACACCTCCTAAAATTAGATTTGAGCTTTCTGTTTCGATTTCTTTTATTTTATTTTTAATGTTTTGATAAGTTACATCATTTACTGTTTCAACTTTCAAAAGATGAGCACCGCTAGATAGAGCTGCATTGATTCCGTTTAAGTTATCTTCTACTACCAGACATTCTTGCGGTTCTAAACCAAATCTTTTTATCGCTGTCTGGTAAATTTCAGGATTAGGTTTTGGCATTGTAACATCCTGATTAGACAGGGTAAAATCAAGGTATTTTTGTAAATCAGCTTTTTCCATCATCATATCAATAGTTACTCTGACAGAATTTGACGCGAGAGCCAGCCCGTAACCTTCATTTTTTAATTTTGATAGAGCATATTGGTGACAAAAAAGAGGTTTACATTTCATGTAAACATGTTCCATTGTATAAATCTGTTTCATGTGATTAATAAATTTATGTAATCCCTTGGGTAAGCCCTTTTCAATTGTAAGCATTTCAAGTTTTTTTTTCGTGGGAAGCCCGTCAAAAGTAACAAGATGATCATATCGTGAAATTTTGTAGCCAAATAGTTCTAAAGCCTGATTTAATGCTTCATAGTGCCAGTCTTTTGCATCAATAAGTACTCCGTCCATATCAAATATTACTGCTTTAATTTTTGACATTGAAAAACTCCTTTGCTTCCATAGGATAATCAGTACACAGCATTATCCCATTAATATTTCTATATATATTCCACACTTTTTTATATTCTCTTTTGTGTAAATCTGGAGAAACAATACAGACTTCTTTGTCTTGATTTAAAATATTTTTGATTTCTTTTTCTCCAAACCAGTCAGAATTAAAAGAATCAAGCCATATACCTTCAGCTTTATCAAACATAATTGGCTCAGGTATTATATCACTTTGACCTGTAAAGAATTTTAATCCTGTTTTGTGTTGATAAACCATCTCCGGAATGCTCATATCAAATGTGAAATAGTTTGAAACTTTGTATTTCTCAAGCAGTCTTTTAATCTCATCGGCCATACCGTCAGCTTTTATATTCAATGCAAGCGTTAAATCTCTGCCATCTAGGAGTTTTAATAAATCCTCAAATTTCATCTCTCCGCCTTGCGGCATATTATGAGAAATTACAATTTCACCTTTGATATCACGTAAATCTGTTTCAATACCAAAACCACTGTTGAAAGCACGCTCAAATGCTGTCTTTGTGTTTTTTTCAGTTTCTTCTTTCCAAAAGCCCCTGTGAGCTAGTATTTTTATATTAAATTTACTCATAAACCATCCTATAAACTAATTCCATCCCGATACCTAAGATTCATATTTTCATCTTCATCGATGAATTTTAGTGCCATGTTTATATTTGTCTGATTAAATAACCACTGAAGATATGATAAATCCTTATACTTGTGATAGTAATGATATGCAAAAGTCTTTCTCCATGAAGCAACCGAATATTTATTACGTAATCCTAGTTCTGCGATAATATTTTTGAAAGAATAAAAAACTGTTGTCCGATGTCTCTTATTGCCGTTTGCATTTGAGAATAGATATTCATTATTCTTTTTATCTTTTATAACTTCAGCAATTAATTTTAAGATTTCTTCGTTTAATGGTATGGATTTATTTTTTTCAATACAAAGATATTTTTTGTTTTTAATATCCTTTACCCTTAAATTCAATAAGTTTATTAAATCAATTCCTGTGTTAATGGCTAATGTGAACATTAGTAATTCACTAATTTGATTTTTTTGTCTGTATAAATCTTTTATACAATTTATTTCTTGGATATTTTTTATTGGTATACTGCTACCCATTATTAAAGCTTACTTCCTAAGAGAATTTTCCATTACATCGTTAGATAAAGGTTTTAAAACTCTACTCATTTACACTTGTGTTGAGTTTTAAATAAGCTGAAGTCTCTTTAAATATTTATCTGTTAAATATAATACTGTAAGCCACTATGTAATTTTTTTATTTTGTGATAGACTTGTTAAAAGTAAAGTGTTTTTTAACAACTCAACACAAGTGTAAATATGTTGAGTTGTTTTGTAGAAAGTTGTGTTATTCTGACATATTATAGGATAAAGTTGTTATAACTATTGTCAATTATATCCTGGTCAATTCCTATATAACGAAGCGTAACCTGCGGTGAATAGTGATTGAATATTTTTTGCAATACTACAATATCTTTAAACTTTCGGTAATGGTGATATCCAAAAGTTTTTCTTAAAGTATGAGTACCAATATTATAATCAATTCCTGCCTTACGGCAAATATCATTTATAATTCTATAACATTGAGTTCTTTCCATTCTATTATTGAATACAGATAAAAATAATGGCTCATCAGCTTTTCTGCCTTGAGTAAATTGGGCGAACATGGGCTTTAGTTTTGAATTAATCGGGAAACGTTTATATTTTCCGGTTTTCTTTTCTGTAATACTTATGTAATCTTTATTTTGGACATCTCTAACATCAAGATTTAAAATATCAGAGATTCTTAAACCACAATTTGTGCCAATCGTGAAAAGTAATAGATCTCGCAAACTTTGTTTACGTAGTATGCTTTCAATTTTTTTTAAATCTTTTTTTCGTCTAATCGGTTCTACAATGTTCATAGTATCTCCTTTCTATAATTGTTTTAGTATAAAATTTTTTGAACCAACTATTATTTTTATAGAAAAATGACAATATAGATTTTGGAAAATAACAATAAGTTTATACTATAATGGCTAAATACTTATATAAATAATCATTCTCATTGTTTCCGATCTTTTAAATTCCTCATAATAAACTTTAAATCATTTATATGATTCTGAGTTGAAATTTTTGCAAAATAAGGTGTAATATAATTAAACAGTGCATTTGCCATTTGGCAATACACTGTTTTTATTTTAATAAACAAAAAAGGATAGAAATGTTTAATAATAACTATGGACTATAATTTATTCATCTCCCGACCTTTGTGATTTATTCAAAGTGGTGTATAAATTAAGGCTTGACTATGGAGTAAGTTATGAAGATGCACAAAAATCAATGACTTTCGGGATAGATAACAGGCATTACAAACCGAGTGATTTATTGTTCCCTAGTGAAAAACAGGCTATTAAATTTCAAAAAAATCATGAAATTACTTCCGAGAAACTCAAAAATGTTACCTTCCCAAAAATACTTTATCAGTTACAGGACTTATCTTATAGGCAGGAGGATTAACTTATGTAAATTTAGGGAATTTCCAAACTAATAATCGCTACAAATTATGTCAAAGTGATGAAGAAATTTGTATCAGGTGGAGTCATGATGTTCAAACCTGTAAAAATAATGCTGATTATAAAAAATTATATGCAGATGTCATAAAAAACGGCGGTTGTATAACAAGTGTTCCTGATGTTGGACTTATGGTTAGAAGTTGGGGTTACTGCAAGGAAACTTCAGAGAAAATTAATCTTTTATTCTTACCTACAGGCGAAGTATTTAATTCTCTTGAAGAAGGTGAATACGGCGGATTTTTTAGTACACCTCTTAGAGATGCAGTATATAAACAGGCTTTAGAAGAAACTGCAAATTAACTGTTTAATTTTTTGATTTCAATTCAGTCAAATAATTTCATTATTTCATATTCTTGTTCACTGTCTGATACATTTTCAAAAAATTTAATTAGATTAACTACATCATTTTTGCAAATTTTGATTTTATGAACAAGCTCTGAACCTTCATACTGGTAATATGGAATTTTTTCTTTTTGCAGAACTTCAACTTTCTGTAAATCAGCAATCTGTAAAAGTTCATTTATGCCACTTACACCATATTTTTGATATAAAGCATTAAGTCTTGAATCGTTTTTGATTAGTTCAATGCCAAATTTTTCTTTTATTTCTGTATTATTTAAGCCGATTTTTATTGCACTAAGAATAATAAATTCATCTTCTGTCAGGATCATTTTTGCCTCCGATTTTTCTAACATGAACTTATTATAGAAATATTTAAAAAATCTTGCTCCCAAATCCTTGACTTCGGTTGGTATGAGAGGACTTTAAACCTGTCTATTTTAAAAATTTATTAATAATAACGCTTATTTATTAAAATTTTATACAAAATATCTGTACACATGACAAAATGCGGGATTGTCTAAAATCCAGTAAAATCAATATTTTTCTTTTGTAGCCTCCAAAATAGCCCCCTAAATGGCAAAATTAAACAATTTTCACGCTTTAATAACAGGGCGGAAACGCACTAAAAAAAGAGCCTTTTGAGGCTCTTTTAAAATGGAGGAGGAGGTGGGATTCGAACAAATATTTCTGCTTTTTGTAGTTTCAAATTTTATCCCGTAACCTCCAGTATTGTTTAATCTTGCAAACTCCTTCTTTTAGTAATTTTTAATAATTTTCAGGGACTATTTGTAAAATTAGTCCCTTTTTAGTCCCCTAAATCTTATTATTTTGTTCTTTATAAATTCTAGCATTTTCCCAGTCTTTAGGTAACATTCTTAACCAATCTAATTTTATTTTATCATTTTTTGCTTCTGATACAAGATTTATTCCCATAAGTTTATCAGAACAAGTAATTTTTTCTTTGTGTATTTCACTAAGCATATAAGTTAAGTACCTATGCAATAAAAGTGAGAAATAAATTAAACTATCACAAGTATCATACAATGTTTCAATTATACTTTTAACTTTTATTATATGTATTTCTAAACAATTTGGAGCTTTCTTTTCTTCTTCAGTTAATGAAAAATTATCAAATTCTAATATTGTATTATTTAGTTTTTCTTCATATTGTAAAACTTGATTTAAAGCACTCATTGCTCCCTTACTAGCATTAATCAAAAAGTCATAATCCTCAATTTTAACAGGTAATAACCAAGAAGAAAACGGATATTTTTCAGTTGCTACAGTTAAATTACCTAGATTTATTGCTTTAAGTTTTGGAATTAAAGTTCTATCTCTGTAATCAATCAAAGCAGGTACTTGTAATTCAATTAAAGTGTGTAATACTATTGCTTGATTGATATTTTTCTTATGTTGTTCAGCTTCTCTCCTTTTATCGGTTAACCACGCACCAAAATATACAGCACCAAAAGATGCAATAGCAGTTATAAAGGGCGTTGCTATTTGCCACAAGTTTATATTATGAGGTGTTTGTACAGTATTGAAAACGAAATCTAACATTCAAGCCTACTTACTTTATAAATTATAATACAAACTAACGGAATTCATTTAATGTATTAATCAAATTTAATGAGTAACAAATTAAGGAAAAAGTTATGTTTTTGCTATAATTAGATAGCAGGTGTGTAAATATGAATAATAAAATTACAGATTTAATATCCAGTATAAACAATAATAAAAAGAAATATATAGGATTATTCCTTTGGGATTTTTTATCAGAATTTTTAGCTGTGGTATGCTTTGTTATTACAGTTAAATTTATATACTTCTTAATCAGTTATTTAAACATAAATTATACTATGTTTTTTTACTTAGAAAAAATCCTTTATTGTTTTATTTTACTTTGGTTTTTTATTGCTGTTATTATTACAATAATTTTTCATTTTGTAACAATTTGCATAATTAATAAAAACGGCAGAGGAATGTTAACAGAAAATGAAGAATAATTTAGAAATAAATATAAACGCTCTGTTTTGTAAAACTGTTATAAATTTAATTTATTTATTGCTAGATACATTGTTAATTTCTAGTATTTTAACCGTAACTTATTATTTCCAATGGATTAAAATTAGCTTTCTGTCTATCTCAATAATTGTTATTCCTGTAATTATTTTTACTGAAATATTTCGTCAAAATACTGCTTTTAATAGAATTGCCATAAATAATGTTTACAGCTTTATTTATTATTTGTTTCAAGAACCATTTAGAATAACGAAACTAGTTAATAAAATACTAGATATTGCTACCGCCGGTTTATTTGTGTATTACTTTTTTATTTTATTACTTAATTTAGAGTCTTTAAGCACTCAAAATCATCCAATATTTCAAGCTATAGGAATTGTAATTACAGTATCATCCATAGTATTAACTGTTTTATTCTCTACATTACAACAATTTGAAAATAAATACTCTGATTTTAAATCAATACTACAACAATGGAAAACAACCAATATTTTTCTTTTTATATTGTTAGCAATATATACAACTACATCATTTATTTTTTATTTTATTGGTTCAAATAAATATTTTGACATATTAATTCTTATTTCTTCAGTCTACCTTGTTATAAAATTAATACTTATAGCTATTAATATATCTTTTATGATGAATTTTGGAATACTTTTGAAGATATACGAAAAGAATACTATAAAATTTATAAAAAGTTGGAATATAAGTAATGATAAAAATCTTGTAAATGAAATAACACAAAAAGGTGTAAAATATTTTATTAAATATAAAGTTTTGGGAATAAATAAAAAGAAACATTATACAATTTCAGAACAAACAATATCAGAATTACAAGGACAGGTTGAACCTATTTTTAGGCTGGCTGAAAATTTTCTAAGAGAGAATAATTTAAACGATTTTTTAATATGTAATAAAGTAATTTATAATATTGTTGCAATATACGCCAAATTATACAATGATAGCTTGGAAACAAAATTCTATCAATTTCTAGCATATAAAATTAAAGATTTATATAGATTGGCTGTAAATTTAAAATATCAATCATTTCCAGAACATCTAGTTGAATTGAATGAGCAATTAGGGTTATGTTCAATTAGAGAAAAGAGAGACCAAGCTGATTTTAAAACAATACAGACAATATCTTTTTATGCATTTAAGGATAATGCAAAAGAGTTTATTATAATGGCAATAAATTTAGAAAATACACCTGCACCAACTCTTGCTATAATTTCTTTTAGAAAGTTTATTAACAAACTTATTTTTAATCAATCCATAGATGAAGTTAGTGGATTAATTGATGATTTAAATACTATATCTCTTGGAATTTGGACATTAAATAATACTAAAAAAGTAACTAATAATGCCTGGTGTATAACTCTTATTAGTTATATTATTACTGATATTATAAATATTTTTTATTATGTAGCAATGTATAACTTGCAAGAATATATGTCAATAGACACGACTTATCTTGAAAATAAAATTAAACAAGTATTTGAAGATTCTTTTAAAGTATTAACAACGTACAAAACATATCCTAGTGATTTTTCGATATTTTTTAATAATTTGGGAAGAGATTTAAATTTGAAATCGGTAACCGAAATATTAAAAAATTCTCCATATATAATGACACCTTACAAAAATTCTGTGTACAATGGTTCTTCATTAATGACTCATTATGTAAATGCCTTAGACCAAGTTTATAATGCTATATTGGTGTATGATTTTGATACAAATGTTGATTTTGTTAGAGGTTTGACTTGTTTATCTAATTTTATTGATTTATTTGAAAAATCTACAAAAATATTGTTTGATAGTGGCAATAGTATCTGTGTAAATAGAATATTAGAATCCATAACAAATATTCAGGAATATGTCTTCTTATTTATTGAGAGAGTAAATGCAACTAATTATAAAAGAAAACAAATGATAGAAATATCAAGCATATTGTTAAAAAACTTATATTCTACGTTCTTAAATATCTTAAAAAATTATACCATTTCAGAAAATCACCATAGTTACTATATAGAAGATTTGGTTAAATTTGTCTACTATTCTGTAAAAATGTATGCAACCACAAATGATAAAAACAAAAAACTAATTGAAGATTTAATCCAAAAATTATTTATTGATTTTGAACAACAAGATGTTGCCAAACGAAAAGACTTATACGACGGCATAAATTTAATAGCATTGCTTCTTTGTAAAACAGATAGGAATTCTAAAATTTTTAATACTCTTTGTCAATTTTCAATAAAGTATAAACCTGACAAACAACAACGAAATAATAGTATATATATTGATTCTCTTGAAGAAAATAATATCCCTTCGTTTGCTAGATACTGGATTAACTATAATGATATAAAAGAATATCTTAATATTTTATTGAAATTTGAAAATAAGGAATCCTAACTATTTTTAACCTTCAATCCTGCATAAAACTCATCCATTTTATTAGCAACCTGTGCTTCTTTGGATTTGATTATATGTGAGTATGTATTAAGGGTTACATTTTTATCTGCGTGTCCGAGACGACCGCTTACGGTTACAATATCCTCACCTGATGAAATCAGCAGGCTTGCGTTTGTGTGGCGGAGTTGGTGAAATGTTATTTTGGGTAAGTTATGACGGTTTAAGAATTTTGTAAACCATTTATACGGCAACTGTGTGCTTATAGGGCTACCGTCTTCGTGCAAGAATACATATTTACCGTTTTGCCAAGCTGTGCCAAACTTTAACCGATTTTCGTTTTGTTGTTTTTTGTATTCCTTCAACAGAGATATTACTGTTTTTGAGGCTGTAACAACTCTTATTCCTGCATCAGTTTTTGGTTTACCTTCAATGTTGCCAATACCTGTAATGTAATGCCGTTGCTTATTAATGTTAACTTCGCAGGTGTCAAAGTTTATATCCTCCCACTTCAACCCTGTAAGCTCACCCTCACGTAACCCAATATCTATAGCAAGATAAATCATTGTCATATACATTAATGGTTCACTTTTCAAGCAGTTGAGCATATCTGCCACTTGTTCATCATTGTAATACTTTGCTTGTGATTTTGTTACTTTTTGCGGTTTTGCTCTTTCAGCAGGATTATTCATTAGGATATTCCAATCAACAGCGGTTGAAAGTATTGAATGAATTACAATATGATGATTTTTGATTGTTTTTCGATTCAGTTTCTTTTCTGAATTACACTTGAACATTCTGTTGAAATCTAATTTATAGCAATTACAGAGCTTTTGAGCGGTACTGTAATTTGTTGCCATGCCTGTCTTTAACCTTCTGCAAGTTTTAGACGATATACCTGTAGTTTTGATTATATGAGAAAGTGTCAAAGGTTCAAGATATTTTATCAGAGCTTTGGTAGGGGTAAACCTGCCGTCTAATCTCACTCCTGCTTCATCAAGATTGTTGTAAAACTGTATCAAGTGATGAGGCTGTAATTTACCGAGTTTAATATGTCCGATAGCAGGCAAAATCCGTTTGAGCATTATTTTATATGATTGTAATGTTGTAAGTGTAAGATGTTTTTCTGCGTAATCTTCTAACCACCTTTGTGTAAATGCTTCAAATGTTATCTTTTCGCCGTCTAAGTAAACTCCGTTCAAGACTTCGTTTTCAAACATTACCATTTGACGGTTAAGCTCTTTTTCTGCCTGCTTAGCGGTTAATGTTTCGTCTAGTTTAATTGTTTTTCTTTTGCGAAGTTTTTTGCCTTTGGAGTCGTAACCCTGACAAACGGTTAATCTATAAGTAAATTTACTGATTTGTTCATAAAATGCCATTTTATTTTCCTTCTTATCATTTTTTATTATCTCCCTTTTTCATAACTTCCAGCTTCATTTTCTTAAAAAAGAATGCAGGGTAATAGATTTCAGGTATTACCCTGCCTCGTAATGTTACTCGCGTATTATCCTCTTAAACATTGGATATTTTGACAGTATCTCATCGGATACTTCGTCAGCCTTTTTGCCACTACCTATATTCAAATAAAAAGTTTTGTATTTGCTTAGTTCAATATCTGACATCACTTCTGCTAGTGAGTCTAAACCGTCAGGCGATAAGACTATGTGATAAAATGTACCAAGTCCCTCTCTATTGAGAAATTGCCATAATTGAAAACCCTGAAAATAATCTTTCACAACTACAATTATTGATGTAAGCAATGAATATGAGTTAATCATTGCAAGCGGTCGAGTTAATTGAGGCTCGAAATATTTAGACCTATTTTCGCTTATATATTTGATGTTGACAACTTCAGGTGTTTCGTAAACATGATATTGAGATGTAGAGTAGTTAAATACTGGAATACTTAAAAATTCTTTATAAAGTCCGAGTTGCATTTTCATAACAGTTTGTTTTTCAATTCCAAACTTATCATGCACACATTTTAACAGCTCATTAGAGGCTACTAAGTAATCATTTAACATACCATATCGTAGGTATAGCTCATGTTGATGTACAGGATCTAATGCTTCCTGGTAATTTCTTGATAGAACATCAACGGGAACTATGCTTTTTGATACTGAATTATCAATCGGTATTTTTGCGTATAAGATTTCTTCGGTGTCTTTTGCCTGTTTTTCATTTATGTAATAAGCTCTACTGCCTAAAACATTATTTACCCAGATGATTGATTTTTCAAAAGAATCATACATAAACTCTTGCCCCTCTGTTTGCTCCTTGTAAGAGTTAATCAATTCTTCTTTGGTAAAGTATTTACCTTCATTTCGGTTAAAGTTTTCCAAAAGATAATCTTCAAATGTTTGTCTGTTTTGCATTTTTAGTTTTGTCATTTTTTGTTTCCTTTCTTTTTTTAATTTGTTAAACTATTTTTTATACATTTCAAATAATGTTCGTTAAAATCCTTACATCCACATTCTGTGGTAACACGCTCAAATATCGGATATTTAGCGATGATTTTCTCAGCAACTCTGTTACCTTCCTCATCATTATCGACATACAGGCAAAACTTTTTATACTTTGAAAAATCGACCTGTGAAACGTGTTTTAGCAGGGATTGAATACCATTTGACGGTGTAACAATGTGATAGTATTTAATTTGTTTTTGTTCTTTAAGATGCTGATAGAGTGCGTAACCATCGAAATACCCCTCTACAACAGCTAATATTTCCATCGTGGGTTTGTACGAGTTAATCATAGCTAACCCCGTCGGAGTCCCTTTTTCACGAGTTAAGCCCTCTTTACTGAAATTAAACGGTCGGTATTCAAAGCCCAAAATAGTATTTGCCCTTTCCGTTGAATACTGAAATGTAGGTATAACCCACCTTTTCTTATTCATATCAACTCCAAGTTTTACATCTTTAGCGGTTGATAAGTTTAATCCTCTTTTTTTGAGCAGGATAAAAGGTAGAATATCTATTGTTAAGAGCTTTTCGTTGCACTCTTGCATATATATCTTAAATTCAATCTGTTTTTGTATTGAGAAAATATGCTTGTATCTGTCATCTCTGTTATAATTCGCATTAACCGGTTTAAGATTTAATTTTCCCTTTTTTAGTATTTCTTTAAGTATTTGTGGTGCGTGGCTCTCATCAGCAAAGCACCATAACACACCTTTTTCGGCATTGAATTTTAAGTTATCTCTACCTGTATCCTTGCAGAGGGGACACTGCCACAGATACTCATCACCTGATTGTTTTTCAGGTTCGCCTAATACAGCGGTTAATAATGCTAATGTTAGTTTATTGATTTGTGTCATTTTTTTATTCCTCATGGTTTTTGCGGTAATTGCGGTCAATCCCAGTATTAATTTGCATTTTGACAAATGTTAAGGCGGTAATTGCGGTAATTGTCTTTAAATACAAGTATTACAGGGATTGCCGTTATACCTTGATTTAGATTAAATCCTCAAGTTCTTGAATGCCGTCGCTCAAATCTTCGGATTTTGTGGTAGTAAGCCAATAAGCACAACCTGAATTATTGTTTATAGGCTTACTTAGCAGTTGATAGCCTTTATACTGTGCAATTTCGGAAACGGTTTGCATATCGTCATCGAAACTTTTTTTGAATTTGTTTCGAGAGATCCCAAATTGTTTAAAATGCACCGTTGTCAGGTCACTTTTTTTAAACTCTGTATCAATATTTTCAAGAAAAAACTTGAAGATTCTGTCGCACCTATCGTCATACGAAGGGCGGTAATTTAAAAATTTTATAAAATCAACACTTAACCTTTCAACCGTATCAATAGCCATTTCCATATCTTCAGGATTGATAAAGAACTCCTTTGGATGATTAATACAGGCATATTGACATGCAATTTTCAAGGCTTTTAGTTCTCGGGAACGAATTTCTCTTTTTATCAAAGGATTTTCTTCTTTTTCAGCCATTGACGAGAGCTTAAGTTTATAGGGGTAAAAAGTTTTGACAAAGGTTTCTTCCGTAAGCTCATATTGTGCATTGTCTTCAATCGCCTCGAAAATCTCATGTAACTTGAGTCCAATAGCTTTTAAATCGCTGTAATATTTTTCCTCTGCTTTATAGGCTTTTCTTGCATCAGGTTCTTTTTTATGTGGTTCTAATTCTGACATAAATGTCAATACACAACGGCGAATTAAGCCCATTTCCATAAGCAAATTAAAAGATTTTGCTAAATCAGCCTTGAATAATGTCGGGTCTGAATAAAACAGTATATTTACAGGCAAGTCCACAATGTCCTCATCTCTATATTCACCTTTGATACTTTTTGACCGTATTATTCCGCTGTATGCTTCAAATAATACATTAAAGAATAATTTTTGTTCTGGCGTCATATTGTTTAGATATAGTCCAAGTTCGGCTATTTTAATCATTATGCTTCCAAAACCTGCTTTTTTAATAGCCTTAGCATCACGAAACAGCCCTTCTCTTGTACCGTCAGAAACTTCTAAAAAAATATTGCCAAATTCTTTCATTTTTTCATCTACATATTTTTTTCGCTGTTTTTGTTTATCTTCTTCAGGGAATTGCCTTCTTGCTTCTTGCTCTAATTCAAATCGGAATTTTTCTCTCAATTCTTGAACAGTGCATTTAAACCAACTCCGAAAAGGATAATACACAAAGTTGTCGAGTTCATTTGACATAAGGTCTTTGCCTGACCCTGATGGCATAAAATTTATGGCATAATAGTTGCAATAACCTATATTGCCCTTTTCTACATATTTAACACCTTTTCCTGTTAGCATTTGTGCATTTTTTGCTAGGATTGTGTTCATTATTGCATTTATTGTGCTTCCAGAGTGTTGTTTGCTCATAATACATGCTGCATAAGCTAACAGTTTAGGCATTTTAACATTACCGACTTTACAAGTGATTTCTTTGGAAGCCTCTGTTCTATTGTACAAATCTACAAACTTCGAATTCATTTCTATTGTTCGAACTGCTCTTACTTGCTCAGTTTCATCTTGTGTCGTTGTTTTTTCTTCTAAAATAGCACTTATTGGTACTTTTTTCATGTTACACCTCTACCTTTCTGATTTTATTTGTATTGTTATCTTGTTCTTCTGTTTTGGCTTCTGTTTCGCCGTTGTTAAGATACTCAATCAGGCTATTCAAATTAATCAAATACTTTTTACCGGCTTTGACGTACTTAACCTTACCTTGCAGGACTAGTTGACGAATATGGTATTTTGCAAGTTTGACGATTTTTGCACATTCGTTAATTGTTGCCATTTTTGGCAGCTCAAAATTCCCTGTCATGGGCTGTTCTCCTTTTCTCATTTTTTCGCAAAACGCTCTATAAACAAGCGTTTAAGTTATAATCTTTTATGTATACAATGATACAGCAAGCATTTTAAGCAAGTCAATATGCTCAAAACCTCAATTTTCCCAAATCTTTCGGGAAGGAAACTATTGCCTGCCCGAAGGTTAATATTTCTTAATAAATTCATTTTAATGGAAATAATATTAAATATTTTGCTTAGTTAATTAAGATTGATACAAAAAATACAAAAAACTGAAATTAAAAATTCACAAAGCTATCTTATACTTTTATAAAACTGATACATCAGCTTAATATCAACTTTTTCAGTTCTGATGGCTTCCATTAATTCTTTTTTTAGCTCCTCTTTTTCATCAAGATGTTTGAAGTTAAAAAGTTCTGTTGGCTCGACTTCAAGGGCAGTTATAATTTTTGAAAGCGTTTCGGCTGTAACAAAGTTATTTCCGCATTCAATCTTACTCAGGTTTCGTTCGCCTACATCAATCATCTCTGCAAGTTGTTCCTGTGTTAAATTTTTTCGCTGACGGAGTTCTTTGATACGTTTGCCTAAAAGTTTTTTAATATCTACGTTATTTTCCATTTTGCCCTCTTTGCTCTTATAATAATCTATTCGCACTGTTAAAATAACGAAACAAAAAACTCTCTATGTCTTGACAAAGAGTTTTTAATTTCTTATAATAGAGTGTATTAGTTCTGTTAAATTGGAAAAATTTGCTTTTTATGGCGTGTAATGTACAAGGATTAACAAATGGAAGTAAGTAAAAAGAATAAACTTAACAAAATTGTTAAAGAGATAGAGACGTGCCAAGCCTGTAATTTATGTAAAAATAGGATAAAATCAGTAGTTTCAAGAGGTAATGAAAACGCAAAAATTATACTAATCGGTGAGGCTCCCGGTAAATTAGAAAATGAAATCGGGAAACCTTTCGTTGGGAAGTCCGGACAGCAATTAAATGACTTACTTTCTAAAGTTGGTTTCAATCCGGAGCAAGATATTTATTTTTGTAATGTTGTAAAGTGCAGACCTGTGAGAAACAATAAAGACAGAAAGCCTAATAAACAAGAAATAGAAGCTTGCGTAAAATATCTCAACGCTCAGATAGAAATTGTTAAGCCTGAGATAATTATACTTTGCGGAAATACAGCAAAAAAGATTTTTAAAATTAATAAACCTCTGAAAATGGTTCATGGCAGTTGCATTGACTATAAGGGAATAAAACTCATTCCTGTGTATCACCCTAGAGCCAGTATTACTGATGAGGTTAAATTCAATGATTTAAAAAAAGTAAAAAAGTTGAGAGGTTAATTATGAAGAAGCTAATATTTAATATTTTTGTCATGATGTGTTTAGTTTTGTCTGCTCCTTTATGCTTTGCGATTGATTGGACAGCTCCGGCTCCTGCATATTTTCCAAAAGAAAAATCAACACCAAAACGATATTCGTCACGTGCTACAATTCAGGCTTTTTATGACCGTTGGGCTGAAAGTATAGGAAAAGATGTTCAAATTAAAACTTTTGATGCTGAATTTACAGGCATAGGTTATAAGGAAGAAATAACAAACGATGTCTTTCCTAAAGCGATTATTCCAAAAACAGCAGATAAGAATTTTATTGCCTGCAATATTTATAGCGGTGTATTAAACGCTAGTGCATATAAAAAGTTAAAAAGTCCTTTATTATATGATTCTGAACATAATATTTGTGTTGCAGCTGTTGCTGTTAGAGATTATTCCAATACGGATATCCCTTACTTTGAAGAACCAAGAGAAATGCAAAATATTGTAAGTATATCCGGATATTTCCCTGATATTCCACATGGCAGTATTAAGTTAAGAGAAATTGCATTAATTCCAAGTAATGTTCAGGATGAAAAGAAAGTTAAAAAATATGTTAGAGAAACAATGAAGTTATATAAAAAATTTCTAAGAGCAGAGGAATTAGGTGTTTCCATAGATAAAGTTCCGTCTCAATTTTCTCAAACTATGCAAAAAGGTCTGATTGATATACTTGAATGTGCAGGAGGTCTATTATTAAATCCTTAAAAATATTTTTTTCAATAACACTAATAATTTTATTTATGCAAGGTATAACATTTGCAAGTGGAAATGTTACATATAAAACAGTAGGCAATACAACTACTTTTTATTCCGGCGGAAAGGTCGTTAGCACATATAAAACAAAAAGTATGCCAAACGGTTTTGTTGAAACAGAAACTTGTTACGGTGATTTATGTCATTATGAAGTTATGACATCTATGATGGCAAAAAATTATATTTATACTATAAAAAATCAATTAGAAGTTATTTGTGCTTTTGGACAGTCTTTCGAAAAACAAAAGAAACAAGAGCAAGAACGGAAAAGAATTATACAAGCGAACAAATCAATCATTGTAAAACAGGTTACGGTAACAACCTCTAAAGGTGAAAATATATCATTACAAGAAGATAAAAACGGCGATGATTATTTAGTTATAAATGGCAAAAAAGTTGCAACTATTGGTCGGGGGATTGCGACATATAAAGATGTTGTTTATGACCCTTATCCCGAAAATTCCCAACTTGAAAACATAATCGCAACAGCTCAAAGAGAAGATACTTATAAAATGAAGAAAAGAAGTTATGAAGAAATTATCTATTCCTCTACTGACCTTTGCGATTTATTCAAAGTCGTTTATAAATTGAGAGTTGAATATGGTGTAAGCTATAAAGATGCACAAAAGTTAATGACTTTCGGGATAGATAACAGGCATTACAAACCGAGTGATTTATTGTTACCGAGCGAAAAACAGGCTATTAAATTTCAAAAAAATCGTGAAAGTACTTCGGAGAAACTTAAAAATGTTACTTTCCCCAAAATTTAGAAGATAAATATAGATAAATTATTGAACTAAAAATACTTTTTGACTAGAATAGGCTTTTGCCTGTACAAATAAATCTTTTCAACTCCATTGTCAAAAAGCCAAAATTTATTCAGCTTATTAGCAGAATAAATAATTTTAAATTCCTTTTTATCATCTTCAACCTGCAAAAGTAAACTTATAATATTTTCTACTGCTTTTTTACAGATTGGAATACTTTGTACAAGCTGTGTTCCTTCATATTCCCAATAAGGAATTTCTTCTATATTTGCTACTGTAACTTTTTTCAGGTCAGCTTTTTTACTTAATTCTAGCCTATCAATGACTCCGTACTTTTGATAAAGTGAGTCAATTCTCGGGTCACATGTTCTTAATGATTTATTTAATTCCTTGCTTATTTCAGTAAAGCTAAGCCCAAATTTCAAACCTTGTAATATTTTAAATTCTTCTTCTGTTAAATACATTCTTAACCTTTCTTGCTCAATTTCGCATTTATATCATCTGCAAATATTTGATAAAATATCATTTGCCATGTTTTTTCATCCTCATTTTTAACCATATCAACATTAAAATAATCAGGAATATTATAGTTTTGGTTATCAATAATTACAGATTTGAAGTCACTTGTTATCTTAAAGTCTTTGTTTAGCATCCGATAACTTTTTGCCTTTTTTATTTCTTGTATTTCAGCACTATTATTTTCATTTGAGGCTTTATTTTTAGGCAAGATAATGTCAATTTTTACATTCTTGTCAATAAAATCAATTATTATTTTAGCTTCAGGTTTCTTAGACGGTTTCTCTAGTTTATGTTTGCCATCTTCATTAAAAATTTCATCCTTATAAGATGTCAGTACAATAATAACCTGTCGTTTTTCAGCCATAGTTTTCCAATGCCTATCTGAAAGAATATCTTGTTCTGATTCAATAAATACATAATCAGGGTTTAGTTTTTTTATTTTATTATTTGTTTTCGCTACTGTTTGATACTTATCTATATATAATCCCCATCTACACATATCATGCATTGCTCTTACAAGATATTTGTAATCCTCTATTGTAAGGTTATTATCAAGATTTACACATGCATGTTCTAATAACAGTTTTTGCACTAAATATTCTTTTGTTAGCGAGTCCAATAGACATAGGCAATTTAAACCTTTTAGGCAGGACAGATAGAGTAAATCAAACATTGATTTTCTGCTTTTTAGGGTTATTAATCTACCTTCTTTCAAATTTTCTTGTTCTTTCATTTTTATCTCCTTTTTACTTCACAAAGAGATAATAAATCTTTTTGAAAAAACACGCTCCCAAATTCTTGACTTCGATTGATATGAGTGGGTTTTAAGGTGGTAAGATTGCGTAATTTATTAATATTATTTCCAATCTAAATTTAGGCATAACAAAATAGACCAATATTTATGTAAATATTGGCATTTACCACAATTACCGCAGGCGGAAATCCTGAAATCTATATATTACTTGGGATTGACCGCATTTACCACAAAAACCGATGTGTAATATTGAGTTTTGTTTAATCTCTGAAACCCTATAAAATCAACAAATTTTTTCAGCAGTCCCTTTTTGGTCCCTTTTTTGCAAAATTTGCTCATTTAGTAGAAAATTCAAAAGGACCAAACGCACTAAAAAAGAGCCTTTTCAGGCTCTTTCAAAATGGAGGAGGAGGTGGGATTCGAACCCACGGTACGCTCGCACGTACGACGGTTTTCAAGACCGCTCCAATCAACCGCTCTGGCACTCCTCCAAAGATATTTAATTGGTAACAAATCTATACTACACAAAACAAAATTTATTGTAAAGGGGGTAAAATAATTTTGTAGCAGTGATGCCCATCTACTCTGCCGATTGTAAAGGTGAATCTCGATTTGATTGTTTGTTATATAATTATTTATAAAAGGAGCTGGGTATGTTTGATTATTTTAAGGGGGTTATTTCTGATAAAAGAAAAACTTCTAAAGGGACTTTTATAACTATTGATGTTTCGGGTATAGGATATCTATTAGAAGTTACTGAGATTGATTTTAACTGTACAAAAGTTGATGAGAGTGAAATACAAAAGGTCTATGTGTTATTAACACATAGAGAAGATGCAATGTCTTTATATGGTTTTTCTAATAAAGAAACCAGAGATATTTTTCAGATACTTTTATCTGTATCCGGCGTTGGTGCAAAAATGGCAATTGCACTGTTAAATGAGTTTGATGCTTGTGATTTAATTTCATTGGTTATTGATGGAAATTTCAAGGAACTTACAAGAGCCAAAGGAGTCGGTCCAAAGCTGGCACAAAAAATTATTCTTGAGCTTAAAGATAAATTGATGAAAACGGAACTGCCAAGAACTTCCTGCAAACTTCCAAAATCTCAGGCTTTTGACGATACGCAAGCTGTATTACTTTCTCTCGGGTATGAAGAAAATGAGATAGAAGATGTTCTTGAAAAAATTATGCCTACTATTCAAGATCATTCAAATTCAGAGGAGGTGATAAGAAAAGCTTTAACATGTCTATCTATGTAAATTATTGTAAAGTTTTTAAAATTTTTAGCAAATTTAATTTTTATAAGACTTACTATAGTAGAGTAGAAGGTTTTATATATGAATTTCAATATCCAACCAATTAATTTTAATATCGCCAACGTCCGCTTTAAAAGTAATTCTAATATTAGCCAGCCAAAAGGTTCAGATTTAGAGCGAAATCCTAAAATGGACTCCTTTGAAATGTCTATAGGATATGTAAACGATGCCCACGGACAAACTAATAACATGATGAGAATATTGTCTGGTATAAAGGGGGATTTGAAGCTTTCAGCCGGAGATAATGACATTGGTGATGAAAAGAATGATGCTATACATCAAGCGACAACAAAATTTTTAAACATTGCAGACATAAAAGCCTCTGCATTAGGTAACCACGAAATTGATATGTCACAGAAAGATTGTATTGATGCTATAAATAGATTTAATGGCTTAATGCTTTCTATAAATTTTGAACAAATTCCGTTAGAAGAACAAGACCCTGAAGATATCCAAAAATATGGACGTGCAGATTTAAAGAACCATCTCACAAAATCTGCAGTTGTAGAAGTTAAAGGAGAAAAAATCGGCTTAATCGGAGCTTCTCCAATTGATATGATGAGCCGTTTAACACATCCTAATTATTACACAGATTGTTCTGTTGATGACTTGGATGATACAATAGAACTAATTCAAAATGAGATTGATAAGTTTAAAGAACAAAATATAAACAAAGTTATTCTTGTATCGCACTTAGGACATAAAGCAGATAAATTTGTCGCTGAAAATATTGATGGAATCGACGTAATTGTCGGTGGTCACACCCATGAACTGATAAAAGATATTAAAGAAGGGGAAAATTTATTATATTCAAAAACAGGTGAGCCAATAATAATGACAGAAGCAGGTAGAGATGGAAATTATTTTGGAAAACTAAACCTGACTTTTGATAAAAATGGTGTTATTACTAAAGCTCAGAATAATTTAGGTGAAACAAGATTATTCCATAAAAACATGATTAACCAGTATGTATTTGACAATATTTTAGGCGTTCCGGAAAAAGTAGGTTATATAAAACAGGCACCACCGCCGCCTAAAAATTTAGCAGAAGAAAATCCGCATGCAAATTTTGTATGTGATGTAATGAGAGAAAAAACAAATTCCGATATAGCGTTATGGCATCATAGCGGGGTTAGAAGCTTTTTCCATGAAGGTGTTGTTGATTCCAGAGACGTAAAAGAAATGGCGCCATTTTTAGATTATGTGGTAACTGCAAATGTTTCTGAAAAGACTATTGTAGATGCTTTTAAGAAAGCCATCGAGATGACATTCGAAACTTCTGCACACAAACCGGGATTGATTGCAGTTTCAGGATTGAACTATACTGTAGATCCTGAAGAAGGTGAACTCATTTCTATGAATTTCATAGATAAGGAAGGAAAAGAACATAAAATTGATGTCGAAAATCCTAGTGAAGATAAAATGTACAAAGTGGTAACTGATGAATTTTTGATGTCAGCCGGGGCTGATTACGATATTCTGGCTCCAGAAGAAGTTTATGTGGAGAAATTCCCATATGATAAAGATGTGCTGACTTGTGAATATATAAAGGAAATGAATGAACCTGTTGTGATTAATCAAGTTGGCAGAATTAAGTTTGTACATGAAGAAGATTAAAAGCAAAATTTATTTTTAGAAGTTTTAATATTCAAAAAGCAGGAAAATATGAATATAAAAGTAGCATTATCTAATATCAACCCATATACATTTACATTTAGAAAATCTCAGGATATATCTAAACATAATAACCTTGAAAAGACTCCTGAAAAAGATGTATTTGAAATGTCTGTCGGGTACGTGAATGATCTTCACGGGCAGACAAATAATATGACAAGAATTTTATCAGGTATCAAAGGTGATTTAAAACTCTCTGCTGGTGATAACGACATCGGAGATGAAAAGAACAAAGCTGTAAACAGAGCTGTAATGAAATTCATGAATTTGGCAGGCATTTCCGGCTCTGCCCTGGGAAATCATGAACTTGATACAAAGCAAAAAGATTTTGTAGATACGATTAATGGATTCAATGGAGATTATTTTGCAGTTAATCTAAAACAATCTCCTATAGAAACTCAAGATCCGGATGATGTTGAAGAGCAGGAACATATAGAGTTAAATAAGTTTATAAAAAAATCTTCAATTATAGAGGTGAAAGGGGAAAAAATAGGTTTAATAGGCGCTGCTCCAATTGATTTAACAGCAAGGGTTACTCATCCATCATACCATATGGATTGTTCTGTTGAAGATTTAGACGATACTATAGAAGATATTCAGGAGCAAGTTCAAGAACTAAAAGAACAAGGGGTGAACAAAATATTCCTGTTGTCGCATATGGGAAATCAAACAGATAAAATAGTTGCACAAAAGACACAAGGAATAGATGTTATTATTGGCGGTCATACACATGAGTTAATAAAAGATGTTAAAGAAGGAGAAAACCTCCTCTATTCTCTGACAGGAGAACCTGTTGTTATAACAGAAGCCGGAAAAAACGGAAATTATTTTGGCAGACTTAATCTTACTTTTGACAAAGACGGAGTGATTACAAAGATACAGAATAATTTGGGTGAAACAAGACTCTTCCAGAAAAATATGATTAACCAGTATATAATTAATGAAATTTTAGGACAGCCGGAAGAAGTCGGATACATTAAATCAGTTACGCCTCCTCCAACTACATTGATTGAAGAAAATGCACATGCAAATTTCATGTGCGATGCCATGCGGGTGGAATTAGGTACTGATATTGCGATTTGGAATAACAGCGGAACAAGGAGTTTTTTCCAGCCAGGTGTAATTGATTCTCGTGATATTAAAGATATTGCTCCTTTTGAAGACAGAGTTTCCGTCGCAGATGTTTCGGAAAGAAAACTTGTTGACTTCTTTAAGCATGCAATAGAAGATACTTATAGATCTCAGGGAAATAAACCCGGATTGATGGCCGTTTCTGGTATGACATATTCTGTAAATCCTGAAAAAGGAATTTTAACAGGCATGAGCATTATTGATAAAGACGGTAATGAAATCAAAATAGATGTTGATAACCCAAGTGATGATAAATTTTATAAAGTGGCAATGGATTCATTTATGATGTTTGATGGAGCTGATTTTGATATTTTGGCACCAAAAGAAGAATGTATAAATTATCCATTTAACAAAGATTTTCTGGCATGCGAATATATTAAGCATTTGAATGAACCTGTTGTTATTAATCAAACAGGACGTATTAAATTTGAATCATAATAATTCTTTTATGGCTAATGGCAGGTATTTTGGAAGTTCTGATGCAAGGACAGAGTATTCTGTAAGTTCTTCCGAAGCGATTTCACCGGTGCGCGAGTGGAGGTAAACTCCAAGTCTTGCCGCTTCGTAAAGCGGTATCTTCTGTGCTAACAAGCCTGCAATAATTCCCGCAAGTACATCTCCAGAACCTGCTTTTGCAAGTGCCGAGTTTCCATGCTGGTTAACAAAATAATTCTCTTTGTCTGTAATAATTGTTCTGTGTGTTTTTAGAACAACAGTGCAATTATATTTCTCTACTAATTTTTTAGCAGAATTTTCTAAGTCAGCCAGAACTGCATCTAGACTAATTCCTAAAAGCCTTGCTGCTTCAAGTGGATGTGGCGTAATAATCGTTTCTTCCGGTAGTTTAATGTCTGTTTCAGCAAGAATATTCAGCCCGTCAGCATCAATAACAATCGGAGAAGACGTATGTTTTATTACTTTTTTAAATAATGTTTTATTTTTACCCAAACCGCAGCCAATTAAAATGACAGAAAAATCTTTTATTGACCTTAAGCCTTCTTGTCTTGAAAGATATACAGCTTCTGGAAGCAGGGCTGATACAGAATGTATAATATCTTTCTCCGTCGCAAGAGCTGCAAACCCGCCGCCGCATTTTAAGATTGAAACCGTCGATAGATATGCCGCGCCGATATAGTTTTTAGAGCCGGCAAAATTCAAAACTTTACCAAAAGTCCCTTTATTAGAGTTTTGTGCTCTGATTGGCATTTTATAAGTTGAGTTGTCGTATGATTTCATAAGCTACTATTGCAACAGAATTTGATAAATTTAAACTGCGCTGTCCTTCTACCATCGGTATTGTAATTGCATTTTCTTGAGTTACATATTCCTGCGGAAGACCTCTTGATTCCGGCCCGAAAACAATAAAGTCTCCGTCTTGAAATGTAATATCTGTATATTTCTTTTTTGATTTTGTTGTCAAATAAAAAAATCTTCCATCAGGAAACTGTTTAAACATATCGTCCATAGAATTAACTTTATGCAAATCTACACTTTCCCAGTAATCCATTCCTGCACGTTTAGTGTATTTATCTGTTAATGCAAATCCAAGTTTTCCAACAAGATATAAAGAGGAGCCTGTGCAGGCGCATAATCTTGCAATATTTCCCGTGTTCTGCGGAATTTCCGGTTCATATAAAACAATATTAATCATTCTTTTTCTCAAACAAATATTTAGCTTCGATTACAACCGGTAAGCCTCTTACTACGCAGAATACAATTGCAAATACAGCAGCCCAGAAACCGATTGTCCAGATAATTTCTCTATTCGGGCAGACCGGAATTTTTGCTGCAATAATTAATACGAAAGCAAGAACTTTTGCAACAGCATAAGAAATTCTCATAAATTTTGAACCTGTTATGAATTTACAAACAGGATTAACCTGCATCGCAAAAGGAGTTAAGCCCTGCTCCATTGCTGCACTTCTTATTGTATCAGTTATAAATCCTCTTGTAATAGCAATGAGCGGGAATAAAATATTGAGCCAGCCCATAACAGCAAATAAAATCCAGTAAGTATTTTCAACAATTCTGTCACCCATAATATCAAGAAGTGCACCGAATTTTGATTCTTCATGAAATTTTCTTGCCACATAGCCGTCTAAACCGTCTAGAGCAAATGCAATAATAGTTAAAGCCAGTGCCCAGAGATATGCAGCTGTATTACCCTGACAGGTGTAAATTAAATACACTGCTGCGAACATTACAAATATTCTGAATATTGAAATAAAGTTTGCCATCTTTTTTACCTTTTTGATTCTTTCTCCCTCTCCTTGAGGAGAGGGTTGGGGTGAGGTGTCAACCCATTAACAAATTAATATTCATTCTATACTTTCATTCTCGAAAGTGCAAAGTCTTTTTTATTTAAATCTTCAACTTTTGAGCCGAGCATAATTTTTTCTGCTTCTTCAAGCACACTCACAACCGCGTAACCATTGGCACCGTCCGAGCGGGCTTTTTGACCTGAAGCGCAACAATTAACAAAGTGCTGGCAGGCAAGTTTAAGCGGCTCAATTTCAAGATAATCAAGTGCATAATTTTGTGAATTAGCCGGCTTGAAGTTATCGTAAACTTTGAGTTTGTCAGTAGGTGCTGTATCATCAAAAATTGCAGTTGCCTTTGTGCCTCTTACAAGTAGTGTTACATGTTTTTGAGGTGTTATCCAGCTGTCAGAAATGTGTGCAATCATACCGCCTTCAAATTCAACGCCGATATGTGTAATGTCCATAATATCATTTCTGTCGGAAGAACATCCGATTGCAGAGATAACTTTAACAGGGCTCTTACCTGTAACGTACGCAATCATAGATACATCGTGCGGAGCTAAATCCCACATAACGCTTCTGTCATTCTTATGATAATTAACATTTAATCGGTCGCTTTGTGCATAAACTAGTTCACCCAGCACACCTTCTTCAATAAGCATTTTTAATCTGTTTACGGCAGGATGGTATAAAAGCAGGTGGTCAACCATAAGAACAAGCCCTTTTTCTTCTGCAAGATCTGTTAAGACTTTGGCCTCATCAGCAACAGTAGAAATAGGTTTTTCAACATAAACATTTTTACCGGCTTCAAGCATAGCCTTTACCATTTTGAAATGTGTATGGCTCGGGGTTACAACTGCAACTCCTGTAATCTCTTTATTATTAATAATATCTTTGAAATCTTTAGTAACATTAACACCCGGAAATTGTTCTTTTACAGTTTTTAGTGATTCTTCATCTAAATCACAGACTGTATCTAAAACATTAAGATTATAAAAATTACGTACAATATTACGTCCCCAGATACCAAATCCGATTACTGCAATTTTTTGTTCTTTCATACCTTCTCACTCTTTCATTAACTTATTAATAATAATTATATTACAACAGTATTTTTACGTAAACATATTAATAAAAATTTAATCTGTAAATTTTTGTAAATAAATTGTTATTAATAATAAAAATGTGGAATATATTATATATATGGATATGTTGAGAAAAAGTTGTTTCAATTACCCTGAAACCCTTACAGCTGTAGGGGGGGGGGGCAAAACATCCTAGAAATCCAGGCTTCTGGAGGTTAGTATGCTTACCATAAATACTAACCTTTCAAGCTTGCTTGTGCAATCCAATTTAAAAACATCAACCAACGGATTGAATACAGCCATAGAGCGAATGACAACGGGATTTAAGATAAATCACGCTAAAGATAATGCCGCTAATTATTCGATAAATACACAACTTTCAAGTAAACTATCTTCATATTGCACTGCTCAGGATAATGCATTAGTGGGGCTGGATATGATGATGACAGCAATGGACAGTCTGGATTTAATATCAAGCCATTTAACAAGGGTGCGTGATTTAGCAGAGCAAGCTGCAAACGGAACTTATAGCGAAAGTTCACTCAATGCAATTCGGGCGGAAGTAGATGCCAGGTTGGCAGAGAGCAGCCGTATTATATCAAATTCTGAGTATAATGGAATAAAATTATTTCAAGGCGTTTCTTCTTCAAGTAAATTTATTGAAGAGGTTTCTACTCTAACAGAGGAAGAGGCTTTAGCTCAAGGTTATACCTTAATTAAAACAGCTGATGAACTTCAGGCAATGCAGGATAATTTATCCGGCAAGTATATTTTAATGAATGATATTGACCTTTCTGGCTATGATTGGACTCCGATTGGTGATTCAATAAATTACTTTACAGGAGAGTTTAATGGAAACGGGTTTGCGATAAAGAATTTCACTCTGGATAAAGCTATAAATTATAAAGGTCTGTTTGCTTATGCAAAGAGTGCAAGTTTTACTAACATTGCTATAGAAAATGTTAAGATTACCGCTGACAATACTAATGCAACCGGTACAAATGTCGGAGCGCTGGCAGGTTTTGCTGAAGATTGTAATATATCTAACTGTTATTCCAGTGGAAGCATATATGCCAAAGCATCAGCAGGCGGTCTTATTGGTTCGGTTTATATGAGTGGTAATATTACAAATTGCTATTCCACATGTGATGTTATCGCACCTAATGATAATCATTGGAGTGGTTGGAATAATGTTGGAGGGCTTGTTGGTATAATGTATGGTGCCGGCGGTCTGTCTATAAATAATTGCTATGCAGCAGGTAATGTACAATGTTTTGATTCTGTTGGTGGTTTGATTGGCACGGCCAATCAATATTGTAAAATAAACAATTGTTATGCTTTAGGTGAGGTGAATGGGACTAGTAATGTTGGTGGACTTATAGGTCATTCATTAAATGATTGCTATATTAATAACAGTTATGCAGCAGGTGGTGTTAATGGAGTTGACTATGTTGGGGGCTTAGTCGGCAGTGCCTTGAATTTACATACAACTAACAGTTATTCTCAAAGTGTAGTCACAGGTTCTACATCTGTCGGGGCGTTATTCGGGCTTCTGGAAGGTTTGCAAACTTCTATTTCCGGTAGTTATATTTATAGCTCATTTAATCCAACTTTATCAGCAGTCGGTGATAATCAGAGCGGTATTGATTTAAGTAATTTAATAGATAAAGTAACTCCATCAGTAGAAGTCGTTCCTAATATTATTACCTTCCAGATAGGTATAGATTCGGGAAATACATCTCAAATGAGTTTTGATTTGGAGTTTACGCTGAATTTATCAATAAATATAACTGATGCTGAATCTGCAAGAAATTCTATAACTCAGATTGATGAACTTCTTGCAAAAATCAATAAGCGTCAGACAGAATTCGGCTCGGCATATAATCGTCTGGAATCTGCACTTGAAACAATTAAGGTAAATATAGATAATCTAACTTCAACACAATCAACTATCCGCGATGCAGATATTGCAGAAGAATCAAGTGCTTACATCCGCAATCAAATCTTACAGCAAGCATCCGCAACGCTTCTTGCAACAGCTAATCAAACTCCGGCGATAGCGTTACAACTATTATAAAAATATTTTTAAAATTCCCTCTTGAAATAAAATCTTGTTAGCAATATAACGGTATTTGGTAAAATTACAATTTTGGGAATATAAGTAGTTATGGAAATTTATTTTTTAGCATTAGGAATGCTGCTTATTGGAGCTTTGCTTTCAATAGTGGTAAAAGAGCAATGGAAATTTAAAGTTTGCTCTATTTTTTCTTTTTTATCAGTCCTGACAATGATGTTACCGGCTGTTGCAGTTTTGATTAAAGGTATTCCGCTCATCAAAACTGTTGAATTATCTCCTATTACAGGAAATGTAGATTTCATTATAGATCCCCTTACAGCTTTCTTTTTGATTGTAATTTCAATCATGAGCTTTCTCGGGGTTCTTTATGCAAACGGGTATATGAAACCTTACCTTAATAAAGGTATGAATGTTTCATCACACTGTTTCTTTTTAATGATGTTAATCGCGTCAATGACTATGGTTGTTACGGTTCAAAATGCATTATTCTTCCTTATTGTTTGGGAGATAATGTCATTATCTTCTTTCTTCCTTGTTATATTTGAAGGAGAAAAGAAAGAAGTTTTGAAAGCCGGTATTAAATATTTAGTTTATATGCACTTATCAGTCATATTTATTATGGCAGCATTTATTCTATTAAATATAAAAACCAGCAGCTTGAATTTTGGAGCATATGCTTATTATCTGCATAATGATGCTTCAATGGCAAATCTAATATTCCTGCTTGCATTTGTCGGCTTCGGCATAAAAGCAGGTTTTGTACCGTTTCATAACTGGCTTCCGGATGCGCACCCTGCTGCACCGAGCCATGTATCAGGTATTATGTCCGGTGTTATGATTAAAACCGGTATTTATGGTATTTTGAGATTTCTTTTATTTGTCGGTACGCCGTCAAAAATGATTTCTTATACAGTATTAACAATAGCTGTTATTTCTGCTTTGTACGGAGTTTTGTACGCAGTAACACAGCAGGATTTAAAAAGGCTTCTTGCATATTCAAGTATTGAAAATATTGCCATTATTGGTATTGGTATCGGTGTTGGTATGCTCGGCTTAACATACGGAAATCCTTACGTGGCTGTTTTAGGCTTTGCCGGCGGTATTCTCCATATATTAAACCACTCAATATTCAAAGAATTAATGTTCTTTGCAGCAGGAAGTGTTTATTTAAAGACTCATACAAGAAATATGGAGCTTTTAGGCGGATTGATGAAAAAAATGCCTTATACTGGTCTATTATTTATTGTTGGGTCTATCGCAATCTGCGGATTACCTCCATTTAATGGATTTATTGGTGAATTTCTAATTTATGCCGGTATGATAATGGGTATTCCTGCTTCGGAAATCAGCCTGTTTCTGGTGTTGATTCTTTCAATTGCTGCACTGGGTATGGTTGGTACAATGGCAATGTTGTGCTTTACAAAGGCGGCTGGTATTACTTTCCTTGGTAATCCTAGAACTGAATGCGTTGAACATGTAAATGAAGATGTACCGAGGGTTATGCTTATTCCTATGGTAATACTTGCCTTTCTGGCATTCTTTATCGGAATGTTCCCTCAGTACTTTATATCAATAGTAATGTGGCCTGTATCAATGTTGGTTAATGTTGATAAATATGCAGCTAATCCGGCTCTGGATGAAGTATTTAAGAATACATTCGGCTTGATTCTATCTGATTTCAGCTGGTTCTTCTTAATATTCTTTGCAGTTGTAGCTGTTATGTTCATTGTAAAACTTATCGTGAACAGAAAAGCTAGAATTAGCAATACCTGGGGCTGCGGATACAACAGGCTTAATAACCACGTACAATACACAGGTTCTTCTTATGCAAATTTATTTATTTCAACATTGAAACCTTTATTCAAAAGAGTTTCACATATTAAGAAACCAAAGGAACTATTCCCTAAGGAAGCTTATTATGAACTTGAAATAGAGGACATAGAAGAAGCTTATATTGTAAAACCTCTTGTAATGTGGGATGAAAAATTTCTTACCAAGTTCGAGAGAATTCAGAATGGTAATATCCAGCAGTACATTCTGTTCGGTTTAATCTTTCTGATATTGGCAATAATCGGTATGATTTATTTTGGGGGTTAGAAATGACTATCTTTTGTATAAATATAATAATACTCTTGTTTGTACCATTTTTGATGATTGGTGTAATCAAGAAAACAAAAGCCTTCTGGGCAGGCAGAAAGGGTGTAAGCATCTGGCAGCCGCTATGGGACTTTATAAGATTGATGAAGAAACAGGCAGTTATAAGTGAAACAACTTCTTGGGTATTTAAATTTGCGCCGGTAGTTGGGTTTGCATCTGTAATTTTTGCATCACTCTTTGTGCCATTGACTTTCGGAAGTCCTATAATTAATGTTCCGTTTGCATTTATAATATTCTCGTATGTTCTCGGACTTGGCAAATTCTTTTCTCTGCTTTCAGCATTAGATACAGGAAGCAGTTTTGAAGGAATGGGGGCTTCCAGAGAAGCATGTTTCTCTACAATAGTTGAGCCGGCATTCTTTATTGCCCTGGGTTCTATTGCAGCCTTGACTCAAAACTATACATTTGAAAGCTTCAAGCTCATTCTTCAAAATGCAGGCGGTTATGGAATATTAATTATTATTCTGGCTGCGGTAACTCTGTTTATAATGCTGCTTATTGAAGGATGCAGGGTGCCAGTTGATGATCCTACTACTCACCTTGAGCTGACTATGATTCACGAAGTTATGATTTTGGACAACTCCGGAAAAGATTTAGGACTTATTACCTGGGCTTCTGCAATTAAAATGTTTATTTTTGAGGCTTTGATTGCAAATCTTATAATTCCGGCTTCCCTCGGAGGATGGGAAACTTTACTCGCTTTCTTAGCTATTATATTTGTTCTTTCTATCGTAATCGGTACGGTAGAATCTTCAATGGCAAGATTTAGAATGACACATGTGTTTGAATTTATATTTATAATGTCAATCACTGCGTTAATTATATTAGCTCTGGTAACATATAGAGTTTACGGCGGCTAGGAGGCAGGGGTAAATGAAGGGGTAAATATACTCAGTTGAATTTGTCACTACAGGTATATAACATATAGGAAAAACATCATGGAAAATATATTTATAATTTTATTAGGTTTATCAATGATATACATAGCTTCAACAAGCCGCTTGGCAGCTCACGTCAATATGCTTATTATTCAAGGCTGGCTGTTGTTCTTTGTATGCTTGTCCGGTATTGCTAAAGAACCGTCCGGATTGGAATCTATTATGGCAAGTATGCCTCATATAATCGGTTTTTTATTTGTCATAATAGAAACTTTAATAGTAAAAGCGTTGGTTATTCCGATATTTTTGAAAAAGGTGGTTAAAAAGACTCACGCTCATAGAGATACGGATGCAAATATTCCTCACTTTTACTGTTTAGTTATATCAAGCGTAATTTTGTTTGCAGGATTTTTGATTGCTAATATTAATACTCCGGCATTTAAGCTTGTTTCTCCAATGTATTTTGGCGTTTCAAGCGCAATGATTATAATAAGCCTGTGGCTGATTACAATTAAACATAAAGTTTTATCAAATGTAATTGGTTTTATAACAATGGAAAACGGAATATTTCTTTTATCATTATCAGTGGCTAAAGAAATGCCGATTATTGTTAACCTTGGCGTATTGCTTGATATATTTATTGCCGTATTCATTTTAGGTATGCTTGTCAAAGAGATTAATAATGAATTCGACGACTTGGAAGTTTCACAATTATCAGATTTGAAGGATTACGAGTACAATGATTAATTTAATTTTATTATTTCCGCTAATTGCGTGTTTGATACTGTTTATATTTAAGAACAAGTTTTTAAATAATTTGATGATTAATATATATGCAGTTATGCATTTTATCGTATCATTGGCTTTTTGTATGGGATGGGATTTTCTGCCAATGATAAAACCCTGCAAGTTCTTTGCAGTAGATGATACAAATAAAATATTTTTAATGGTTATGTCAATTGTTTTTCTGGCTGTTGCTGTTTATAATAACGGATATCTTAAAAACGACAGTTCTTTAACCAGAAAATTAAGACATTATACATATATGGTTTTGTTCTTTGTATTTTCAATGACCGGTGCAATATTAAGCTCAAATCTTGGTGCAGCATGGGTATTTATTGAAGGTACAACTCTGGCCAGCGCATATTTGATATATTTCCACAAAACCAAACATTCTATTGAAGCTGCTTGGAAATATGTATTTATTTGCTCAATCGGTATTGCTCTTGCTTTTGTTGGAATTATTCTTCTCACAATTGCAACAGGGAATTTAAACTCTTTATTCTATAACCAACTGTATGACAATGCAGCTTTGTTTAATCAGTTCTGGTTAAAGCTTTCATTTGTGTTCATTTTGTTTGGTATCGGTACAAAAATGGGGCTGGCTCCTGTTCATTTCTGGCTTCCGGATGCACACGCAGAAGCACCTTCGCCGATATCAGCTCTCTTATCTGCAACACTTTTGAACTCAGCATTTTTAATGATAGTAAATGTATTTAGAGTAATGGTTCTGGCAGGATGTGCTGATTACGCAAGGATTATGCTTCTGGTAATGGGGTTTATCTCATTATTTGTAACCGCTGTATTTGTTTATCATATTAATAATTACAAAAGAATGCTCGCTTATTCTTCAATCGAAAATATGGGTATTCTGGCTATCGGTACTGCGTTAGGCGGTGTCGGTATGCTTGCTGCTATGATTCATTTAGTCGGACATTCTCTGATTAAAGCTTCTTTTTTCCTTACTTCCGGAAACATATTGGAACTTTATGGAACAAAGAAAATAAAATCAGTAACAGGAATTATGAAATGTGACAGAAAAACTGGATGGCTGTGGGTTGCTTCATTCCTTGGCATAGCGGCATTTCCTCCGTCAGTGTTATTCATAAGCGAATTTTTAATGGTTAAGACAATGTTTTTAAAAGAACATTATGTTTTATGCGCATTATTCTTGCTACTGTTAACAATTATTCTTTTCGGACTTGGAAAGGCTGTTATCAAAATGGCATTTTCATCCGGTAAAAACGAGCATTCTGCGGAAGCCGAGAATAAAAAACTTTCTTGGACAATGTATGCTCCTCAAATAATAATGCTTATATTAGCATTTGTTATCGGTATTTATATGCCGCAAGGATTTGTAAATATGTTAATTTTAGCAGTAAGAGGTTTTTAGTCACGTAGACATTTTTTAAAAAGAAGGTAACTATGAATTGGATAATCACTGAAAATAATAAAAAAATAAATGCTTTTGACATTCCGACAATCTCAATAGAGGAGATAAAATCAGATGTTGAAAAAATGAAAATGCGTGTAGTCGGTTTCTTCGGAAAACAAGAATTTGATAATGTAAGACTATACGTTGTTATGGCTGATGATAAGATAGGTAAACTTTATGTGACATCATCTCTGTTTACACCGGATGTAAAATCGTATGAATCATTTACTCAGAAGTTTCCAGCTTTTCATATATTTGAAAGAGAGTTCTATGAAGAGTTTGGAATAGAACCTCTTAATCATCCATGGCTGAAACCGGTTCGAAACAATCAGGATGCTTACCCGTTTTTTGAAATGCAGGGAGAAGATATCCATCAGGTTGCTGTAGGACCAATTCATGCAGGTGTAATTGAACCTGGGCATTTTAGATTTATGTGTCAGGGTGAAAAAGTTTATGATTTAGAAATTATGCTCGGGTATCAGCACAGAGGAGCAGAAGAACTTTTCTTAAAAGGTAAAGGATATAATAACCGGCTGGCTGAATCTGTTTGCGGCGATTCCGTAATTGGTTACAATATGGCGTATTCACAGGCAATGGAAACTTTATCGGATACGCCAGTTTCGTCAAAGGCTCAAATAATTAGACGTGTTGCTCTGGAAATGGAGAGAATTGCAATACATATTGGTGATATGGGGGCAATTGCCGGAGATATGGCTTATTTAATGGGTGCTTCAATTTTTGGTATAACAAGAACACTTGTTATTAATACAATGCTTGAAATCTCAGGAAGTCGTTTTGGCAGAGGGTTAATTAATGTCGGCGGTGTAAACTTCGATATTGATGAGGCTTTGTCTAAAAAGATTATAGATATGCTTGACGGGGTTGCAAAAACTGTTGACAGAACTACAAAAGTTATGCTGAAAACTCCTTCCTGTATATCAAGAATGGAAAGAACCGGTGTTGTATCAACAGAAACAGCACAGGCTCTCGGTGCAGTAGGTATGGCAGCGCGTTCATCAGGGGTTGATATTGATACAAGATTTGATTTCAATGACAAATGGTATACCTCACTGGATGTTGTAAAACCGTTTAAAGCAACAGGTGATGTGCATTCAAGATTTAAGCTTCGTTACAAAGAAATTAAACAGTCTATGCAGATTGTAAAAAAACTTTTAGAAAAGCTTAAAGAGTTCAGCAATGAGCCGATTTTAACAAATCCAAACAAAACTCTTGCTCCAAATGCTTTTGCTATTTCAATGACTGAAGGATGGAGGGGCGAGATTGTTCATATTGCTTTAACAGGTGCTAATGGGGAACTTTTAAGATACAAGATGAAAGATCCATCATTCAACAACTGGTATATGCTTGCAATGGCTGTTAGAAATAATGGAGTCTCTGACTTCCCGCTCTGTAACAAGAGTTTTAACTTGTCATATTGTGGTAATGATTTATAAAAAGGAAGATAAAAATGTTTGATATAATTAAATTAAAATATTTTCAGGGAAATCAATTTATACCGGATATTCCAAATGCGCCGATGCGCAGTCAATTTAGAGGTTTCCCAATTTTAAAACAATGCGGTGATGTTGACGAAAGTGTCTGCCCTACAGGTGCATTAAAAGCCAATCCTTTGTCTATTGATATGGGCAAATGTACGCTTTGCGGTGCTTGTAAATGTCAGTCTGTACAATTCAGCAACTATTATAAATTGTCGTCAACAGACAGAAATAAACTTGTTATTACAGAAAATATGACGCCGGAAGAATTCGAAAAAGCTGCAATAACAGCAAGAAAAGAGATTCGAAGAGTTTTTTCAAAATCATTAAAGCTCAGACAGGTTTCAGCTGCAGGATGCAACGGATGTGAAATGGAACTCAATGCCTGCTCAAACTGTAACTTTGATATGGGAAGGTTTGGTATTGATTTTGTAGCTTCTCCTCGTCACGCTGATGGAATTGTAATAACAGGACCTATTTCAGAGAATATGGCTTATGCTCTTGAAGACTGCTATAAATCTACTCCTGACCCTAAAATAGTAATACTGGCAGGAGCTTGCGCAATTTCTGGCGGTGTTTTCCAAAATTCTTCTAAACTAAATAGAGAATTTTTGGAAAAATATCCGATAGATTTGTACATACCAGGGTGCCCTGTTCACCCGCTTACATTTATAAACGGGGTTTTAGATTTTATTACAAAGAAATAACCAAAAGAGCTCTGAAAATCAGAGCTCTTTTTATAATCCAAAATAAAGTCTGTTTAACTCTGCAATAGTTGTTGCTCCGGGTCTTAGTTCTTCCAGCTGTGCTCTTTGGGTATCTTTGGTAGCTTCCAAAGGCTGAACCTGCAAATTCTGTTTTTGTTCTTCCTCCTGTCTTGTTTGAATTTTTTGAATTAATTCTGCCTTCGCCTGTTCAAGCTTAGTTTTGTCAATGCTTTTATTCCCACTCGGAGCAATTCCAAGTTTCATTAATTCCTGAAGTATTCTTAAATACTCAGGATCAGAATAGGCTGAATGTATTGCTTGAACGGCTGCTACCAATTTAGAACTCCTTTTAGCTGCTAATTATATAATTCCACCATTAGAGTTATTTATAACTTTCATACGCTAATATCTTTACAAAAATTCATAAACGAGTTAAAATATATAATGTTACGTTAATATTTTGTTACAAACTGGCAATAAAATTTGTTTTGGGTTTTTAATTAAAATATAATGTCAGGTGTACTAATATTACAACCCAATAATATAACTTAGGAATACGGAAATTATGAAGAAACAAATAAGCTATTTGCTCACCGTTTTATGCCTTTTGTCTGTAAATAAGGCATTTGCAGACCCTATGGCTGGAACAGTTTTGCCGGCTCAAGTTCAATCAGAACTCGGCGGATATAACCCCGGAGCATATAATACTACTGAATTGCAAAATATTAACCATTATCAAATTGATAGAAGTTATATTCAGTCATTTGATGATGTAAGTAAAGATGAACAGATTTATGATGCTTCAATAGAAGAAAATCAAGCTAGAGAGGGTGTATTATACAATCCTCACTTTTTACTTCAAAAAATAAATTTTGAAGGTAATACAAAAATACCTTCAGAAGAACTAGAAAAACTAGGTCTTGAAGTTCTAGGAGAAGATGTTTTCTTTGATGAGCTGCTGGAAGTATGTCAGAAAGTAACAAATTATTATAGAGCAAAAGGCTACCTTACATCTTATGCAACAGTTCCTCCTCAGAGAATTGTTGATGGTGTTGCGACAATAAGAATTGTTGAAAGTAAAGTCGGCGAAATGAATATTGAAGGCGAAAAATGGACCAGAGAATGGTACTTGCGCCACATTATTATGGGTAAAGCAGGGCTTAGAGAAGGTGATGTGTTCAATGCTAAAAACCTTCAAAGAGCAATGAAAGAAATTAACAAGGAAGATTATGTTCAAGTGCAGACTGAAGTTGAAAGACAGGCAGAAGGCGATGAGAACACTACAATTACATTGAATGTAAGAGATAGATTCCCTGTTAATCTTAATTTCTCATATGATGACTACGGCCGTTCTTATACCGGCTCTCAAAGAGTTTCATTCCTTGTAGGTATGGACAACCTTACAGGTTTAGGTGATAAAATCTACGGCGGTACTATTCTTTCATCCGGTGCAACAGGCTGGATGGCTGGATACTCATTACCGGTATCTTCATATGGAACAAGATTGTCTTTCGATTTTTCTGACTCTCATGTTAGACTGGGCGGGCCTTACAAAAACTTAAATGTTAAAGGTAACGCACAAAGCTATTTCTTTAAATTAACGCAGCCTATTATACAAACTGCTAAATCAGATTTGATATTCTATACAGGTTATGACTATGTAAATGCAAATACATCAGCAAATATTGCAGGCAATCCTTTAAGATTATCAAATTATAACTTGAATGTATGGCGTTCCGGATTATATGGTATGACTGATGATAACTACGGACGTTGGTTAGGAAATTTAGGCGTTGACTTTGGTATGGGCGGTGACGGACACGGCGCAATACAGGATACTACATTCTTCAAAGTTACAGCAGGTGCAACCCGTGTTCAAAGACTATTTGGCAGAAGTATGGGGATTGTAAGAGTAAACGGTCAGTACTCTCCAAATAAATTGTTTGCAGCTGAACAAATGCAGATGGGCGGTCCTTATACATTAAGAGGTTACCAGCCGGCTGAATTAATCGGTGATTACGGTGTGACCGGTACTGTTGAATATAGATTCCCTGTTCCTTTCCTTGATAGAATTCTTCCAAAGGTAGATGAAAGATTGAAACTTGCAGTATTCTATGATTGGGGCTGGTTAGGTGAAAACGGCGGTATTTATAATTATCCGCAGCAGTTCTTGCATTCTGTAGGTTTTGGTACATACGTGAACTTTACAGACTGGCTTACAGCACAGGTTGGTGTAGGTTTCCCTCTCGGAAGAGATTATAATGAAAACACCGCAAGATTCTACTTCAGTGTTAACTCTGACTTAGACAGATTAATTCCTTTGAGAAACCCTGAAAAATTATAAAATAAAAAATAACCGGATAGTAAATCCGGTTATTTTTTTATCTGAATATTGTCTGCTCTCTATCAGGGCCGACGCTTATAATTCCTATCGGGGCTCCGATTAAATCTTCTACTTTTTCAATGTATTTTTTTGCATTCTCCGGCAAATCTTCATATTTTCTAATGCTGCTGATTGGAGTTTTCCAGCCGGGCACTGTTTCATAGATAGGTTCTAAATACTTATGAATAAATACATCTGTAGGATAAGTCGTATACACCTTATCATTTCTACAGTCTTTGTAAGCAGTGCAGATTTTAATCTCATCAAAAGTGTCAAATACATCAATTTTGGTAAGTGCAACTTTAGTTATGCCGCCGACTAAAACAGCATATTTCATAATAACAGAGTCAAACCAGCCGCATCTTCTAGGGCGGCCTGTGGTAACACCGAATTCGTGACCAATATCCTGAATCATCTTTCCTGTTTCATCAGTTAATTCTGTGACAAAAGGTCCTTCTCCAACCCTGGTTACATATGCTTTTGATACACCTACGACTTCCTTTATCATTGCAGGTCCGTAACCGCTTCCAACGGCAGCTCCGCCTCCAATAGGGTTTGAACTTGTTACAAATGGATAAGTACCATAATCAACATCAAGCATAACACCTTGAGCGCCTTCAAAAAGGATTTTCTTGTCTTTATAGCGGTTTAACATATCCTGCCAATCAAAACAAACGTAGGGCTTAAAGAGCTCAGCATACTTTTCACAAAGTGATAGAATACAGTCTTTTGTATACTCTTCTAAACCATAAACATTTTTCAACATTTTGTTTTTGGCGGGCAAAATCATGTCTATTTTTTCATTAAGTGCTTCAAAAGAGTATAAATCCTGAATTTTAAAGCCAATTCTGGCAGCTTTATCTGTATATGTCGGTCCAATTCCCTTCTTTGTTGTTCCAATTTTTCCTTTGCCTGAGTGAGCCTCACTGTACCCGTCAATTTCTATATGATAAGGCATTGTGATAGATGCCAGCGGAGAGATTTTAAGGTTTTTGAAATTAACTCCTTCAGCCTTAAGCTCGTTAAGCTCTCTTTCAAAAGATTCCGGATGTATAACCGTTCCAGCTCCAATAAAACAGATTGTTTTATCATATAATATTCCAGAAGGTATCATGTGAAATTTATAAGTTTTACCCCCTGCTACAACTGTATGACCGGCATTACATCCGCCTTGATATCTAATAATTAAATCGGCTTTCTCCGCAAGCAAGTCTGTAATCTTTGCTTTCCCCTCGTCACCCCATTGGGCGCCGATAACGACAGTATTTTCCATTAATTTTCTCTCCTAATATAAAAAGCCGGATTTATACCGGCTTTGCTAATTTCTATCCATTGTTACTCTGCGCTTGTTTCGCCTTTGCTTGTTTGGCTTGAACATCAAGCATAGAATTATGTGCCATCATATAAACTGAGCATATCTTATAGTTTTTCAGATACCATGCGCAGTTTTCTTGCATACAAACAATTTCTACCTGTGAGCCAACGCTCATTAGAGGACATAAAGGTATTGCTTTTTCTTGATCACGAGGTGCCATTAATTATCTCCTATATTATTACTTCGCCATTTTTAATAAATTGCAGTTTTCACTGCGTTTTTTTTCTTGATCTTTATAAATCTTTGTTCTATTGATAACTTCGTCAAAGTCTATTTCATGTGCATTAAAATCCGGTCCATCAACGCAGGCAAATTTAGTTTTTCCACCAACGGTAACACGACAAGCTCCGCACATACCTGTGCCGTCAACCATGATAGGGTTCATGCTTGCTTCTGTATAAATTCCTTTATCTCTGGTTAAATCAGCGACTGCACGCATCATTGGCATTGGTCCAACTGCAATGGCATAATCAATTTTTTCAGATTTAATAAGCCTATCTAAAACTTGTGTGACAAATCCTTTTTCACCTAAAGATCCGTCATCTGTAGTTATAAATAATTCTGAGCATGCATCTTTCATTTTATCCTGCCAGAATATCAATTCTTTATTTCTGGCACCCATAATCATATAAACTTTGTTACCGGCATCTTTAAATGCCTTAGCAATAAGATAGCATGGTGCAGCGCCATAGCCTCCGGCCAGACAAACAACAGTGCCATACTTTTCAATATGTGTAGGCTGTCCAAGAGGACCTACTATATCAACGAGTTCATCGCCTTCATTAAGAGCAGCAAGTTTTTTAGTTGAGTAACCTACTGCCATAAAAACAAGTGTAA
>ULTJ01001555.1_pt1 | contig 105391 bp, 74 predicted proteins | sample 1957491 | NCBI WGS metagenome assembly ULTJ01 (sample SAMEA4835731, study PRJEB28245) | human gut metagenome | biome: gut microbiome; material: fecal sample | place: Denmark | collected 2008 | reverse complement strand
CTGGTCTGATATAACGTCAGATGACGCTTCATAGCAGCTGCCAGATCCTTCTTATCCGGATACAGTTTCTTTAAAACCGGATACATGGAAAAACAAAATCCTACATTTCCCATTCGTTCATAATTCCATGTATGTTCATATGTGATCTCTCTTAAAAACACCTTTGTGAGATCTTTTTTCGTAACTACCTTATCGTAGTCTGCATGTATCTTAGAACTCATCAAAATCACCTCCGTTATCTGCGGTTTCAACTACCGGTGCTGCCCCCTGTTGCTTGTCTCCGAATATGCCAAATGTTACTCCGATTATCACAATAAGTACGGCAAAAATCGCAACTCCTGTTGTGGATATTCCAAGGTATGATACCAGGAAAAAGCCAAGGAAGAAAAATGGTGCAACCTTGCGATTCATCATCTGCTGTGCAAGCATTGCAAAACCAAGTGCAGGAAGCAGTGCTGCTGTTATATCCATACCGGACTGAACAAATTCAGGTATTTTACCAAGAAGTGCTGTTACTGCATCACTGCCAAAATAAAATGCAAGTGGGATGCAGACAATACCAAAAAGATTCTGAAGATATCCTGCGATCAGATAATCTCTGTTAAATGCCCGTATATTACCTTTTTCAGCATCACGGTCACATTTGTGGATCATAACAAGCATCAACGGCTGGCAGATACCGGTATTTGCCGCAAGCATTACGGTTGCGATCGGAATACCAAGTACTAAAGCTGTTTCCGCTCCGGCTCCTGACTGAATCGCAAGTGAAACACCGAGCACAGTGCCTGCGATCAGATCCGGCGGATTATATGCACCGATCGATACGGCTCCTACAAGTGCAAGTTCCATAGTTGCTCCCATAATAATACCGGCCGGAAGGTTTCCCATTACCAGACCTACTAACGGTCCAAGAACGATCGGTCGCTGCAGGCAGCTTGTACCAAGCAGCCATTCTGAATAACCAAGCAGGCCGATCAGAAAAATAAGTATTGTTTTTAATATCATAATCTGTCCCTCCATTCATCCGTTAAAACAGCGATTTGCATTTAATTACTTTATCAGCCGGGATCATCTGAATAAATACATCAACGCCATCATCAACCATCTCTTTTACCAGAGCCAGCTCGGCTGCATCCATATATGCGCTTCTACCATATAATTTTGCATTTTCATGGTATGCAATGTTGCCGATATTTAATGTCTTTTCTCCTGTAGCTTCAATGATTGCTTTGGCTATTTCTACCGTTTCACAGATGATAAATAATTTATATTTATCAGTTACCCCGCTTTTCAATGCCTCTACAGCTTCCGCTGTATTTTTTACTACAACCTTTGTTCCGGATGGTTTCGCCATCTTTAGTGCGTTTAATCTCAGCGGATCATTTTTAACCGTGTCACTTACCAGCAGCAGGCAATCTGCCCCTAATGATGCTGTCCATGATACTGCTACCTGTCCATGTAAGAGACGATAATCAACGCGAATTGATTTAATCATATAAACCTTCTCCTTTCTTTTCTGTCAATACACAGATTAAAAATCTTCATCATCATACGTTGCATTTACTGTATTACAATAAACCATCATATCTTTAGCCTCTGCAACCGCACTTTCAATTACAGATGCCGTATCCTGATCCTCTGCACTCAGCAGGATACCGATCACTGCAGCCAGATTCACACCGGCAACAACATGTATCCTTGGATCAGACAATAATGCGGATGCATTATTATTCACACTTCCGCCTAAAAGATCTGTCATTATCACAATCTCTGCCTCTGAATTCACTTCAACAATTCTCTTTAATTCCGGAAGCGGATCCGGGCATTCATCTGTATAAGCATTGATACAGGTCAGATTTTCCTGTGTACCTGCCAGCATTTCAATCGTTGTCAACATTCCTTCGGCCATCTTTCCGTGTGTTGCTAAGACATATTTTCTCATCCGTTCTCCTCCCTTCTGCTCCTTTCAAGCTTTTCTTTCATAATCCTGTCATAGTCTTCTGTTTTTGGCGAAACAGCCTGTTCCATCCGGGAAAACAGCGGATGACAAGTAAAATTATTTTTTTCTTTTGTTACATGAGCCGCTATATATTGAAACAATGCAGCTGTATATAACGGTGTGATCTCTGCCGGAAGCCGGCATGGTATCCGAATCTGTCCATCTCGTTTATCGTGAACCTGATCCGTAATCATATAGCAACGTTCCGTGATCAACGATGTTGCTTTATAAATATCATACAGTCGATCAGAGGTTTTACCACAGTCTATAAAGAAAACCGAATAATCCGGAGTTAGCTGCATATCCGGTCCATGTATAAATTCTTCGCTCTCATAATATACCGTCGAGACTTTCAGAGTTTCCTGAAATTTCAACGCTCCCTCTCTGACCGTTGCCAGATTGGCTCCATCGCCGACCAGTATTGCTTTTTCCATACACAAAAGATCCTGATATCGTTTTTGTACCAATTCTTTCGCCTGTATCAGGCAAAGCTCCTGCATTTCACAAGCTTTCCGGATCTGGCTTACTGCAGTTTCATATTCCTGATCACTGATTTCTTTTTTTTGAAAACCTATCTCCAGTATCATAAGCATCAGAAACTCGATCAAAGTAGAATATCCAAGAGTTACATAATCAATCGTTTCATTCCCAACTCCATACTCCACAAGACGATCCGTGTATCTGCTTGCACTGCCATTCTCATTCCCTGTTAACAAAACAAATGGTTGATGCTCTTTATCCAGCTCCTTCATAATTTCAATTATGTTTGTACTGCATCCACTCTGGGATATTAAAATCGTAAACCGGTTCTTTTCTCTCTCCCGGTAAACATCCAGATATTCCACTGTACTTAATACACTGATATCAAATTTACTGTATTTTAAAAGAAATGGTCGAGCTGCATATGCTGCATTCAGGGACGATCCGGATGCGATCAGACATATATCTTCTTTGTCCTGATCCAGATACCAGTCGCATATCTTTTGGGTAAGAGACTTTCTTTTATCAAGATTATCTTTCATGATACGACCGGAAACCTGAATATAATATTCCATATCCTTCTCCATTTTCATCTCCTTTTGTGGTTCTTTTTGTGAACCACTTTGTAAACATAATATACCACCTATCAACTGGTTTTGCAATACCAATCTTATATTTTTTTATACCAATTTGAAAACATGTAAAAAAACAGAGAAACTGGCATACTTGTAGTACCAATTTCTCTGTTTTTTAGATATCACTGTTTTTAAATTACTGATTTCTTTTTTTTATTATCTTATTCGCTCACAACGGTTCGGTTACGTCCGGCTTCCTTCGCCTGATACAGCGAATTATCTGCCCGATTGAACCATGCCTTTGCACTCTCTCCTTTGGAATATTCCGCAACACCACAGCTACAGGTGATTCCACTGTTATTCATGAACTGGAAGTAGTAGCATCGGAATTCTGTTCTTACATCCTCTACTACATTGATAACCTTCGGCAGTTCAATATTATTGAACAGTATAACAAATTCCTCTCCACCGTAACGGAATGCAAGACCATAGTCTTTGGATTTCTCCTTTAGCATCTTACAAAGTGCCTTGATAACCACATCACCATTGCTATGTCCGTATGTATCATTTACATTCTTGAAATGATCGATATCAAAAATCGCAATATATGCTTTCTCTCCGGTTTCTTCTGTACGCTGGATTTCTTTCTCCAGGCTCTCCTCAAAGGAACGTCTGTTATATAATCCTGTCAACGGATCTTTACGAAGCTCTGTCATAAGATTCATCTGACGAACTGTGAAGTTACCGATGGATTCCATCAGCTCTTTCGTATGCATATTCAACAAGAAGGTTACCACGCTCAAAACTAAAACCAACCCAAATGAAGCTGTTACATACGCCCCAAAGCTAATCTCCTTCCACTCAAACAGGCTATACAGACGGATATCATTAATGATCAGACTGCAGAATGTCAGAAGCGTCATCACCAGTGTAATATTCTGATTCGCAAATACGGCTGTGATCACGATTGAAACCATAGGCAACAGCACCAGTACGATCGCATTATAATGCTCAAATGCCGGAACAATAAAGATCACAAACATCATCATGGATACCAGCCAGTCAGCTCCGTTCTCGGTCAGCTTGTTTTTTTTCAAAACATATACGGTTCCGGACAACACCCCTGCATATATGACAAGAGGAATTGCTACATATAACCCCATATACGCTCCTCGCGTCATTCCCAAATCTTTTTTTACCAGACATATGACTACTTCCACAACCATGAACATGATCGCAGCCGACAGAAATACCTTCCACAACAACAACTGCCATTTTTTACTGATATCAACATTTATTGTATCATTATTCATTACGAATTCTCCTTGTACGTTTCCACCAATTTTCTTTTCGCATGAAAGCACCCACATTTTTGATTTTACACTATATAAGCCATATCGTCCACTGTTTTTTGTCAAAAGTACCTAAAAATCGACATTTTTTGCTTCAATTATTATACATAATGTAAAAATACCTCCTGTACATATCTGCATGAACTGTTTCTTATGTACAAAAGGTATTTTCCCTGACGGTTTTTCACAGATGCTTCTGTAATAAACCATTTATTTAATTTTATCTTTATAATGCATATCCGACTTCAAATGCCTTCAGGTTCATCTCAACTGTCTTTGGAGGAACCGTTGCTTTGATAACCTCTACCCATTTGTCATGGTCAAAATCCATATGTTTTGCAGCAACACCGATAATGATCGTATTAAATACTTTTGGATTGCCAAGCTTCTTTGCCTCTGCCATCGCATCGATGGAGATCACCTTATGCTTCTCTGACAATGTCTCTAAGATGTGTTCCGGATATTCTGCCTGACCGGTTACAACCGTGATCGGATCGATTCTCTGATCATTTGCAATAATCACGCCGTCCTTCTTCAGAAAATGAGCATAACGCATAGCTTCAAGCTTCTCAAATGCGATCAGAACATCTGCATGACCTTCTTCTACGATCGGTTCCGCAACCTTCTCACCATATCTTACATATGTAACAACACTACCGCCTCTCTGGCTCATACCATGAACCTCGGAGAGCTTTACATCATAACCTGCTGCTGTCGTGATACCACCGAGGATACGGCTTGTAAGAAGAGTTCCCTGTCCACCGACACCAACTATCATAATATTCTTTACAGCCATTAGAATTCCTCCTTTTCGATCGCATCAAACTTACAACGCTTCATACACAGTCCGCAACCATTACACATGGTCTCATCGATCTGGATCGTTCCATCCGGCTGCTTGATAACTGCCGGACATCCCGGCTTTAAGCACATACCGCACTTCTTACATTTCTCCGGGATAGCTCTGCATACACCTGTTACCTTGGTTGTCTTTAAAAGAACACAAGGAGACTTGGTGATAATAACAGAGATCTCATCCTTTGCAACTTCCTCTTTGATCAGCTTCTTTAAACCGTCAATGTCAAATGCATTGATCTCATGTACACTGTCAATACCGATCGCCTTACACAATTTATAAATGTTGATCGCATATGTAGGTTCACCCTGCAAGGTCTTACCGGTCGCTGCATGATCCTGATGTCCTGTCATACCGGTTGTTGAGTTATCAAGGATGATAACGGTTCCTGTACCCTTGTTGTAAACCATGTTCATCAGAGAGTTTACACCTGTATGCATGAATGTGGAATCACCGATAACCGCAACCCAGTTCTTGATATAATCTTTTCCTTTTGCTTTTTCCATACCATGTAATGTAGAAATGGAAGATCCCATACATACGGTTGTATCAATTACGCTAAGCGGCGCAACTGCTCCCAGTGTATAGCATCCGATATCTCCTGCTGCATGGATCTTCAGTTCGTTTAATACTGAAAATACACTTCTATGCGGGCATCCCGGACAAAGGATAGGTGGTCTAGGTGCAACCTTTGCAGGTTCTTCCTGCTCAACCTTCTCGCCGAAGATCTTCTCTCTTAACATATTTGCACTGTATTCACCCTGAACGGTCAAAAGCTCCTTACCTACTGCATCGATACCCCAGGCTCTTACCTGTGTCTCGATATGAGGCTCTAACTCCTCAATAACATACAGCTTATCAACCTTTGCCGCAAAGTCTTCGATCAACTTTCTAGGAAGCGGATTTACCATACCGAGCTTTAATACGGAGGCATTTGGCATTGCTTCCTTTACGTACTGATATGGAATACCGCTGGTGATAACACCAACGCTGGTATCATTCATCTCTACACGATTGATCGGCATATCCGCACCGTCTGCTGCCATGTCCTTTAATCTCTGTTCTACAAATACATGACGAGGGATCGCATTACCCGGCATCATAACCATCTTCTTAATGTCTCTCTCGTATGGCTTGTCTTCTACTTCTACTCTGTCATTTAATTCAACAACGCCCTGTGAATGTGCCAGTCTGGTTGTTGTACGGAGCATGATCGGAGTATCGTACTTCTCGCTGCATTCAAATGCATACTTTGTGAACTCCTTTGCTTCCATACTGTCAGATGGTTCAAACACCGGAATCATCGCTGTCCTTGCTACCAGTCTGGAATCCTGTTCATTCTGTGATGAATACATACCCGGATCATCGGCTGCTACTAAAACCATACCACCCTTTACACCGGTATATGCTGCTGTAAATAATGGATCTGAAGCTACGTTCACACCTACATGCTTCATTGATACGATTGAACGGACACCGGCAAATGATGCTCCGATCGCAACCTCTGTTGCAACTTTTTCATTTGGAGACCATTCTGCATATATCTCAGGATATTTTACAATATTCTCACTGATCTCTGTACTTGGAGTACCCGGATATGCTGCTGATACCTTTACACCGGCCTCATATGCGCCTCTGGCGATCGCTGCATTACCGAGCATTATCTTTTTTTCACCCATTAATTTATCCTTCCTGTCATTTCTAATATTTGCCTTTTGGCAACTCTAATGCTTTATTATACAAGAATTATCAATAAAAGGGAAGTGCTTCTATACGCTTAAAAATAAAAAAGCATATATCAGAGAAAAAAACACCTTTTACGGCTTATATTTATTATGAATTTCGAATATAAACAACCGGCCGTCTGTTAATCGCACTGCCACATCTGTGCTGCCGGTTCACGTTGAGGTATTTTCTCCGTCTTCCGCACCAGTTCAAGGAACTGATTCCGGTATAACTGGTCGTTGCTTGCCTGAGCCATGTTTCTTTCATCCGTCTGAACCGTGATTCCTGCTTCCGCAAGTTCTTCCACCATCTTATACGTCGCTATTCCTTTATATGCGCTGTCCGTAAGCAGCATTCCATATACCGCAACCGCCGATGCAAAGCTCAGGTCATGAGACATTCCCTTTTGACCGCTTTCTGCCTTTATAACGGCTGTTTCCAGTGTGCTCTTATCTCCATCCGGTTCTTTGTAACGGATATTCACGGTTGCCAGTTCGCCGGAATAATCTGTACTCTGCTTTTTCGATGTATATTTTGTCTCTGCCTCCGGCACGTCAAATTCCGAATCGACCGGAACCACCTCATAGAGTGCAGTCACCACATGACCGGCTCCGATCTCGCCGCCATCCACCGTATCATCTGCAAAATCTTCTGCGGAAAGCGTACGGTTCTCATATCCGATCTGCCGATAACCTTTCACCTGCTCCGGATTGAATTCAATCTGCATTTTGACATCCTTTGCAACCGTATATAAGGTTCCACCCATTTCGTCAACCAGAACCTTCTTTGCTTCATAGACTGAATCCAGATACGAATAATTACCGTTTCCGCGATCTGCCAATGCTTCTAACTTGTTATCTTTCAGATTATCAGAACCAAATCCCAGAACACTCAAGAATATACCGCTGTCCTTCTCCTCAGTGATCAATCCTACCAGATCACTCTCGCTTGTCAGCCCGACATTCAAATCCCCGTCCGTCGCAAGGATCACCCGATTATTTCCGTCTTTTATAAACTGCTGCTCTGCGATCTCATATGCCGTGATCAGTCCCGCGCTTCCATTTGTGCTGCCGGATGCTTCCAGCGAATCCAGTGCCTCGCATATCGTATAGGCCTCCGAACCTGCCACGCCATTTAGAACAACCGTATCCGAACCCGCATATGTAACAATACTGATCCTGTCGTTCTCATCCAGATTCTCTGCCAGCATTTTAAATGCTTTCTGTGCCAGCGGCAGTTTATTTTCCTCATACATAGAACCGGATGTATCGATCAGGAATACCAGATTGGATGCTTTCTTCTCACTCATATCGATCGCGGCCGTATTCAGTCCTACCATCATCAGCTTTGTATCTTTATTCCATGGACAATCCGCATATTCCGTATATACTGCAAACTTCTTCCCAGCCTCCGGGCCTGATACATAGTCATAATCAAAATAATTGATCATTTCTTCGACCCGGACTGCTCCTGCAGGCGGCAGCATTCCTTCTTCGATATAACTTCTGATATTGCTGTAGGAAGCTGTATCACAGTCTGCCGCAAATGTTGAAAGCGGGAAATCTTTAGCAGACACAAAACGGTGTTCTTCCTGATAGTCATACTCTCTGGTATCATAACCGGATTCTCCATATCCGATTTTTACATATTCAGAATTTGATGCACTGTCCGTTACGGAATTATATGTATCGGCAGCCGAAACCACACTATCACAAGCCTCTTCTTCTATGCATTCCGGCACAGCCATATTTTGCTGTGACTGTCCGGATTCCGCTATATTTTCTTCAAATTCCTCTTTTACGGCTTCCTGTCTGTATCTTTCTGCGATGCTCTCCCGCTCCGTACCTGACCGGCTTTCCGTTCCCTGTCGTTCTCCATGCGTGCCTCCTGTTTCTTTCCAGCTTCCGCAGCCTGCAAGACAGCCCGCCATCATGCAGGAGATCATAACCACACTTACCATCCGTCTGATTTTTCTCATAAAAAATACCCTCCTTATCTTAGTCACTATCCGATATCTGCATAATTTCTGCTCTGATCACCTCCGACGTTATCAATCGTCGAATGTGAAAACAAAATTTTACAGCTATCTATTCTCTTTATGACTAAGATACGGATGGGTATCCTCTTTTTATGGAATTTTTTCTTACAGATCAACTACTGTCTGCTTAAGATCCATGCCTGTTGTTCAGAATCATATCGGAGAAGTGTACCTGTTACTTCTTCCCCTACCGAAAATGTCTCTGCTTCTTCCGGCTGCAATACGATGTCCTGACCGGTTATTAATTCCCCGGATGCATCAGATACCTGCAAGAGTTTTGCGGCATATTTTTGTACCGCATCCGGCTCTGCTGTTACAATCTCTGTGATCTGAAGTGTAACTGCTATATTACTCATTTCCTGCCATGCATCCATATCAGCTGATTCCGGCACCTGAAGATCTGTACATCCCGCATTTTCCTGTGCATCTGTCTGACTCTTTGTATGGCCTGCTTCCGCCTGAACATCGGACGAATCTCCACCGGCTCCATTCATCTGTATAGCTTCTGTTGTATTCTGTGTCGGTCTGTTGGCAGTTTCATTCTGTACTGTCTCCGGTATGGAATCCGCTGTTTCATCCACATAATCTTCCGCCCGATCGGATATATTTGAATTCTCTGCTGCATCCAGCCCATCATTTGAAACATCCGTTGTCCTGCCTGCATTTATTTCTTTCGAATGTCGCTTAGAATCAGACAGCAACGGTGTCGCGATCACTGCGGCCAGAAGAACCGCTGCGATCGCAAGAACCGGAATTACATATTTTACCTTAGAGGTTTTCTTTTGTTTTTCTTCTACATCCTTTGCTTCACGGTCAAGCCCTGCTTCGATCCGATCCCACAGATCCGGTGCTTCTGCATCGATCCGATTCAGATAAGCTTCTATGAATCTGTCTTCTTCCGTCTGTCTGTTCTTATTCTGTTCATCTCTCACAGCCTGCACCTCCTTAATTTTTGTATTGCCTGATTATAGATCCATGTGATCGTTCCGATCGGTCGCCCTTTCATTTCCGCGATCTCTTTAAATGTAAATCCTCCGACTACCTTCAGATCCAGAATCTCCTGCTCCTCCGGCTTTAACGTGGCAACTGCCTGCTTCAATGTCAGGCTCTCCACTACCTGACTCTCCATCGTCTTTCCTTCGTTTCGCTCCGGCATTTCATCCACCAGCATTTCACGATCGATCTTTCGTATCCGGTCGATCGCCATATTCTTTGCGATCGTCACAAGCCATCTCTTATGACCGGTTCCCTTCTTATAACTGTCTGCGATCCGATAAAGCTTGATGAAGAACTCCGATGTCACATCCTCCGCTTCCTCTCTCTGCCGGATCGTATCATAAACCACCGCAAAGATCAGCTTCAGATATTCGTCATATACTGCCCGGAGGCTCTCCCGGTCTCCCTGTGCGATCGCAGACATATATTTTCCAAATTCTCTGTCTGTCATTTGTCTCTCCCTATAACCGCTATACGTTTTTACCCCTGTTTTTTATGGAATTTTTCCGATTTTCTATTACTGTTCATTTCACTTCAATTTGCTAATATTCTGTCCGGCTTCGTATAGACCCAATTCTCTATTATTCAAGAGGCTGTACTGCCAGCAATTCCATCACATACCCCTTCTTTCGCTCCTTCCATGCAAATGGCCAGAACAACCGCCGTTCCGCTTCAATCCGGATATCAAAATCCTTATGCATTCCGATGTCATGACGAAGCTGCAATGCTCCTTCAATTTCTTCAGGGACAAGATTCTCCCACTGATCCATAGCGGATTCATTTACAACTGCCCATTCTAACCCGAACACCATTAATTTCTCCGTCAGCATATAGATCACATCATTTGTCCGGGTAACCGCAGCTTCGTTTAATGCCCGGATCGCATTCTCGATCATCTGCAATTCTTCCTCGTCATAATTCTCCCGATACATATATAACAGGCCTGCAAATCTCGCATTCAACTGACTATGAAGTCCTACGCAGACGCTGTAGTCAAACCTTCGTCCGATCTCCGGCAATCCCCTGTGGCTGTTGTCAAATGCAACCTGTTTCAAATGCTCGATCACGATCTCTGCTTCTTCACCCTCTGCAAGCAATGCTTCAAACATTTCATAAGTCTCAAGCTCTACATTCCAGAAAGGAAGATCCACACAAATAGCATCTGTTTCCTCCAATCCATAGGTCTTACACGCCTGTGCAAGTCCCTCTGCATCCCGGTCGATCAAAACCAGCTTAAATCTCTCTGCAAGTCTTGCCAGATCGATGTCATTTGACCGTCCTGCTCCCCATATAGCAAGAACAGGCTTACACCCTCCTTCGGCCACACAATTTTCTTCTATAAAGTCTGTCAGCTTCTGTCGGTATCCCCGCCACTCTTTATAAGCATTCGGAAGAACCTCTGATGCAATCAGCCGATCCAAATATCTCATATAATTCACTTCTTTCTCGCATTATGCCGGTATGTGCAAGCACATCCGTCGCAATGCTCATTTTATCATGTCACCTGTCGGTTCCATGTTTTTTTCGCATTATGCCGGCTTGTGCAAGCACATTCCGTCGCAATGCTCATTTTATCATATCGCCTGTCGGCTCTATGTTTTTTTCGCATTATGCCGGTATGTGCAAGCACACCCGTCGCAATGCTCATTTTATCATGTCACCTGTCGGTTCCATGTTTTTTTCGCATTATGCCGGCTTGTGCAAGCACATTCCGTCGCAATGCTCATTTTATCACGTTTTTATAGTATACTCTACCTTTAAAATGTAGTAAAATGATAGGGACAATGATTTTTTGTCTATTCATGCAAATTGATAAAATAAAGATTGCCTAAAACAGAAACGGAGATTATGAATATGTCTGCTAAAGATAATAATACAAATACAAATATATACAGAAGCTATATTGACGCTCTTCTATATCCGGAGCAGAATCCTTTTATAGAAGACATGAAACGATTCGAGGAGCTTATGATGATGTACTCCTGTGCGATCAAGGAAGTTCAGACCAAGCTGGATGTATTAAATACAGATTTCAGCGTTCGCTACAACCGAAATCCGATTGAATTTATCCAATCACGCATCAAGAAACCGGTCAGCATCGCAACAAAGCTGTCTTCAAGAGGATGTCAGGTATCCGTAGAAAATATCGTATATAATTTGAATGATGTTGCGGGACTCCGTGTTATCTGTTCCTTTATCGATGACATCTACGCCGTTGCAGAGAAGCTCATCAGTCAGAATGACATTACTCTGATTGAGGCAAAAGACTATATCAGCCATCCAAAGCCAAATGGTTACCGTAGTCTTCATCTGATCATAGAAGTTCCTGTCTTCTTTGCCGACCATACGAGAAATATGCGGGTAGAAGTTCAGATCCGTACCATCGCGATGGACTTCTGGGCAAGTCTTGACCACCAGCTCCGTTATAAAAAGGATGTCGCCGATCCCGAACTTATCTCCGGTCGCTTAAAACATTGTGCTGATGTTATCTCTCAAACAGACCTCGAAATGCAGGAGATTAAAAATATGATCTATGGAGATGGTGCTCAGCCACAGATCAAATTGTGTCTTGAAAAAAATACAGAAATTTTTTAAGAAAATCTTAGATTTTGTTTGACAAATTTATAGAACTGGTATAGAATACTATCTGTTGTTGAACAACGTGTGTATGTAGCTCAGCTGGATAGAGCACTTGGCTACGGACCAAGGTGTCGGGGGTTCGAATCCTCTCATGCACGTAGAAAAAGACAAAACCATTTCGGTTTTGTCTTTTTTATTTACTACATATGCTCATCGGGTAGAAACGGAATGTGTCATTGTTTATTATATGCACAATCAATCTGTAGGGGTGTATTTTTTACAGTCCTCGCTTTTTGGCTGTGTATATCCTCTTATAATCTTGCTGCGAGAATCTGACGTTTGATCTCCTGTCCATTCAGGATAAACTCTGCACGACCGTTCTCCAGTTGTATATTCTTTTCAAGTGCTCCGATATCTGAATTGAACTCTGTAACGGCATTCGTTCCAATATCAGCATTGGAACAGTACAGCTTGGCAGACATGACCGAATTACCAAAGGCAACCGCCGCCTTGCCCTGTACCACGCTTTTAACTGCCGCATACCCGATATAGATATCCGTTCTTCCTGCACGGCATCCGATGCCATAACATTCCTTTGCACGGATATTCGACGAGATATTTACATTTTCCAGACGAACGATACAGCTGTTACCGGCAATCGTTCCGATACCGGTTATAATATTACCTGCCCCCTGAAGCTTTGCCGATATATTCTCAAGCTTAATATCTGCATCACCATTTACAGATCCAATGATCGTACCGTTTGATATACCTGAATAAATATCCATATCGCAGTATTCTATAAACAATTCGGAATCACCATTTACAGATCCGATACAGGCTCCTTCCTGACCTTTCATATCAAACTCATAATGTCCGCGTTTGATGTTGATAACACCGCCAAGTCCGGAACCAATACCAATGCCCTTCATACCATTTGCATTAATGATGATTCCACCATCCTGATAGAAGTTGAGTTCGCCATGATACTCATCCAATGAATTACCAATGCCAAAGTATTTTCCCGAATTCAGATTGATCGTCAGATTACCGTCTCCTACAACCGTAAGCACTGAACTATCCGGAACTCTGATACCTCCTGTACGTAGTTCGTTTTCTCCGGTAATCTGAAGATTTACATTACACTTCTTACCGATATCAATACACGGAATTCCGCGTTCTCCCGCAAGACTGACATTCTCAAGTATGATGGTGCCACGGAATCCATCTTCTACAGACATCAGTATATTCGGCTGGAAACCGACAGAACCTTTGATTATGATCTTTTTATTGATTCCCCGTGCTTTCTTAACCTTAATGCTTGTATATTTATTAGCGGCAAGCTGAACCATGGAAACCGTATCATTATAATCCGTCTCATATTCTTTCTTATACATTCTGGCATTCAGACTCTGATTATATTGAACAATTTCATTCATCACACGTTCATCGATCGAACGCACAACATACGGCTGCGGCCTTGATGTATAATAACCCTGAATCAGATCAACGCCCAACTTAATAACCTCCCGCAGCTCCTGCGTCAATTCAATTCCCTCTGCCAAGGTCAGAATATCATTATCATGCGCAAATTCTATAATATCCTTTACAAAATGCTGTTTCTGGATATCTTTGTGTATATCTGTCATAAGCATACGATCGATTTTTACAAACCGAGGCATGTATCGAAGCAGATTATTTACATTGGAATAACCGGAACCATAATCATCAATGGCAGTCTCAATGTTCATCTTTGCAAAGGAGTTCTTCAGCTCCTTTAACTGAACATCCCCCATCTCTGTTTCTTCTGTAAATTCAACAACAAGCTCTCCTGCATGCTGTTCCATAATCTCAGTTAATTTCTTCTTATCCTTACCTGTCAGCTGACACCCCGGAATACTGTTAATAAATACTTTCTTACCCTCAAAATCCTGAGAGTGTTCCTCTATGTAATCAACCACATTAAAAAATGTCGCTTTTTCTATATCATATAAACGGTTCAGACGATCTGCACTTTCCAGCATATCAAGCGGCGAAATCTTACGCTCTGTGTCCGCACGCATTAGAGCCTCATATGCATAAACATCTCCTGTTCTGGCATTGATAATTGGCTGGAAATGATAAACAAACCGGTTATTATCCAGAATAAATTCCATCAAATGGTCATCCGCTTTCTGTTTATCCGTCAGAACACCTGCCCTTTCCTCTTTTCCTTGCTCTATGGCCTTCTTATTGTTCTTCACATTGATAGTTTCATTGATCAGATGATCCAGGGCTTCCGAACCGGAGATCATATCACAACGGATACCCGTGCAGATTTCAATCTCATATGCCTCTTTGCGCAATTCATTATACTGCTTTATCTTATCCGACAGACGTTTGATAAACGCCTCTCCGCATGTTTCATCAGATGCTTCAACCGGGAATGCAACAACGAATTCATCATTACTGATACGGGCACATATAGCATCATCATCCTGACTTTCCGATATCAGCTGCGCCAATTTCAAAATAGCGGCATCCCCTGCCTTTCTTCCATAGCTTGCATTGATATCCTTTAATTTATTAATATCAATCGCGATCACTGCTATTGATTTACCATCAAATGTCGCATTTTCGCAAAGCTCATTTCCCTTCTGTAAGAAGCCCTTATAATTATACAAGCCGGTCATTGCATCACGAATCTGTGTTGCTTCCATCTGACGCAACAACTCCCGCAGACCATTCTGACGATAAAACGCTTCCATACTCTGCATAATACTCTTTAACCAGTTTATGTAAACCTCTGTAAACTGTGCTTCTGTATCTGTAAAACCAATAACTGCATAACCAAAGCTTCGGTTATCAAAATACAATGGTGTAAAGAAAAATGTCTCCGGACACTCTCTTTGCTCAGATAGTTCCGGTATCATCTCTTTCATTTCAAATATGTCATCAAAGCTGATACGATTGTCTGTGTGTTCACTCGGTCCACATTTTATGATACGATATATCTTGTCCGTATAGCCGTTAGAACGCATTGCATCCTCACTGATCATAACCTCCGATGAATTCCAGTAATCATTCATGCATATACTAAGCGAATGGAATGGCCGCACCTGATATACATGCTGAAATATTGTATTGAAAAAACTTCTGTGATCCCGTTCAGATAACAAATCCTCCATAAACTTGTTATAATAAGAAGAGTATCCCGTCTTCGCATGATCCGTATTCCAGAAATTCTCTTTTTCATCAAAATATTTTTCTGGCTGCATTTTCCTTTCGCATCCGCAGCTTGTCCCCTGAAAGATCACGGATTCTGATTCAAATTCCGGTATCGGTTCTTTCTCAAAGGATGCATGGATATATTTCGCACAATATCTGCCGCATTCTCTGGCCGGAATATCAGCGGATGTTAACTTGCATTTCAGGTTTTTCCCTTCTTCGGTAGAATCGTAACCGATCACTGCTACCTGCTCCGGTACATGAATATGATTACTGAATAATTCCGCCGCTACCCCGATCGCCATACAGTCATTTGCACATGCGATCGCCTCCGGAAGTTTCTCTCTGGAATCCAGAATCAGCTTCACAACCTCTTTGCCGGAATCATACCAGTAATTTCCATAATAAATATTATTCGGATCAACCGGAATTCCATGCTCCGTCAGACTGTCTCTATATGCCTGTTCTCTCTGTATGGAATGAACATGATTCTTCCACCCGTCTAAAAACATAATATCGGAATAATGATGAACCTCGATCAAATGATCGATCAATTTCTTATATGGTTTATAATGATTTATCTTTACAGTTGGGAAATAACGACTGTCCTTATCTACGAAAAGAACAACTCCTGAGAATACCTCGTGAATTTTGTCTTCTAACCGGGTTGCTATATCGGTTGCCTGAATGGTATCCGGAAGAACAATGATCGCATCAAATGCATCCCATTGAATCAGATTATAAATATTCGAATCCCCAATCTGCCTATACAGCGTATCCTGAAATCTTAAGTACATGGAAAATACACATATATCGTATCCATAGACATATGCCTCCTCCATTAATCCTTTCATAAACAGGCTCTGTGAATTCTCTTCCGCCTGCGCGATAATAACTCCAATTTTTCTGCGCTCCATACATGCTCCCCTCTAAAATACAAAATCCTTTTTTCAGTTTAGCATAATTAGGCAGAAAAGTATATAAAAATGACTAAAAAAAGTTTACACCGCGTTATTTTCTGTACATTTTATACAATTTCGACATATTGTCATACAAAAAAACATTTTTATCATATTATAAACAACAGTCCTGCAAAGTAAAAACAGTCCTGTTCTTATCCGAATAAAAGAAGTTCTTATAATCAGATAAGAAAAGCAAGACTGTTCTGTACTTGTTCATATTTTGTTGTTATATCTTATATACTACACTAAGATACCTGTTCAAACTGTGAATTATATAGCTCTGCATAAAATCCGTTCTGTGCCATCAATTCCTCATGATTACCCTGTTCAATGATATCGCCATCCTTCATGACCAGAATAATATCTGCATTCTTGATCGTAGATAACCGGTGCGCAATAACAAAGCTTGTTCTGCCCTTCATCAGATTATCCATCGCGCGCTGAATGCTGTGTTCTGTTCTGGTATCAACGGAAGAGGTCGCTTCATCCAGGATCAGAACCGGATTATTTGCAAGGATTGCTCTTGCAATCGTAAGAAGCTGTTTCTGTCCCTGTGAAATATTCGTCACTTCTTCATTTAACTCCATCTGATAACCACCCGGAAGTGCCGAGATAAATCGATGTGCATGAGCTGCCTTTGCTGCCGCAATTACTTCCTCATCCGTCGCATCCAGTCTTCCATAACGGATATTCTCCATGATCGTCCCCTTAAACAGCCATGTTTCCTGAAGAACCATACCGAGAGCATCACGAAGCTCTCTTCGATTATATTCTTTAACATTGTGACCATCTAACAGGATGGCTCCTTCATTTACATCATAGAACCGCATCAGCAGCTTAACCATAGTGGTCTTACCTGCTCCGGTCGGACCAACGATCGCTACCTGTTTGCCCGGATCAACATGAACACTGAAATCATGTATAATGATCTTCTCAGGATCGTATCCGAACTTTACATGACGGAAATCTACTTCACCCTTTATATCCTCGACAGAAGCAGGATGCTCAACAACCTGAACCTCCTCTTCTTCCTCTAACAGTTCAAATACACGTTCCGCCGCTGCTGCCATCTGCTGCATCATATTTGTAACCTGTGCTACCTGCTGGATCGGCTGTGTAAAATTCTTCACATATTGGATAAATGCCTGAATATCACCGATCGTGATCGTACCACGAATGGCAAGAGCCGCACCAGAAATAGCTACGCCTACATATCCGAGATTGCCGACAAACATCATAACCGGTTGCATCAGACCGGAAAAGAACTGGGCTTTCCATGCGGATTTGTATAAGACTTCATTTGTCTCATGGAATTCCTTTAAGGTTGTTTCCTCTTTGTTAAATGCTTTGATTACCGTATGTCCGCCATAAACTTCTTCAACCTGTCCGTTGATATGTCCGACATACTCCTGCTGCTGTTTAAAGAAACGCTGTGACTTCTTAATGATGATACCCATTAATGCCACACTGATCGGCAGGATGATAATTGCGATCATCGTCATAAGCGGGCTGATCGTAAGCATCATGATAAATACACCGATAACAGTCGATACCGAAGTAATAAGCTGTGTGATACTCTGATTTAATCCGTTTCCCATCGTATCAATATCATTTGTAATACGAGATAATACCTCACCATAGGTTCTGGATTCAAAATACTTAAGTGGCATACGGTTGATCTTCTCAGATACATCCTTACGCATCTTGTAACATAGCTTCTGGGTTACACCTGTCATGATGATACCCTGTGTAAAGTTAAATAATACACTTAACAGATACAGTCCCATACAGAACAGGAGAATCTTACCGATATAGGTGAAATCGATTCCACCGATTCCGTTTATCTTCCGCATAATGCCTTCTGATAATGCTGTCGTTGCCTTACCGAGTACCTTCGGGCAGACAACATTGAATACTGTACTGAACACCGCAATGACCATGACCACGATCACTGCCGGCAGATATTTCCTTGAATAACGAACCAACTTCGATATGGTTCCTTTAAAATCCTTTGCTTTCTCGCCGCCTCCCATTCCAGGAGGTCCCATATGTCGTCCACCACGTCTTGGTCTGTTTCCTTCCATGTCTGTTACCTTCCTTTCCTGAGTTCTTACGCTATGCTCGCCGCAATCTCTTTTTCAGATAATTGCGAACGGGCGATCTGTTCATATACCGGACAATTCTCCATCAGCTCTTTGTGTGTACCCTTGCCTACGATCTTTCCTTCATCCAGTACCAAGATCTGGTCTGCATGTAAGATCGTACTGACACGCTGGGCAACGATGAATACCGTACTGTCTGTCATATCTTCACGAAGTGCTTTTCTGACTGCTACATCCGTCTTGAAATCAAGAGCGGAGAAGCTGTCGTCAAATATATATATCTTTGCATTCCGGGCTACTGCTCTGGCGATCGCAAGTCTCTGCTTCTGACCGCCGGAAACATTTGTACCACCCTGTGAAATGCTGCTGTCATACTGTTTATCCTTTTCCTCGATAAAATCTGTTGCCTGTGCGATCGCTGCCGCTTTCTTCATCTGTTCATCGCTTGCATCCTCTGCACCAAACCGGATATTAGATGCGATCGTGCCGGAGAACAGCACACCCTTCTGCGGCACATAACCGATATTCTCCCGAAGGCTCTCAATTGATACATCCCGGATATCCGTTCCGTCGATCGTGATCTTACCACCTGTGACATCATAGAATCTTGGCATAAGCTGCACCAGGGAAGATTTACCGCAGCCGGTACTTCCTATGATTGCTGTCGTCTCGCCCGGTCTTGCTTCAAAATCAAGATCTGTCAGAACATCTTCATCCGCTCCCGGATATGCGAAGCTTACATGTTCGTAACGGACAACACCCTTTACAGCTTCTAACTTCTTACAATCCGGCTTGTCACAGATCGTACTCTCTGTATCAATAACTTCCTTGATTCGGTCTGCTGCCACACCTGCCCTTGGAAGCATAACGGATAACATACCGATCATTAAGAAGGACATAATGATCATCATCGTATAAGTAATAAACGCTGTCATGGATCCAACCTGAAGCTCACCCGAATCGATTCTGTGAGCCGCAACCCACTCGATCAGGATCGTAACCGCATACATAATAAACATCAGAACCGGCATCATAAATGTCATTACGCGGTTTACAAATAATGATGTCTTTGTCAGATCCTTATTCGCCTTATCAAAACGTTCTTCTTCGAACTTCTCTCTGCCAAATGCCCGGATAACCGGAATACCGGTCAGGATCTCTCTGGACACAAGATTAACACGATCAACCAGATCCTGCATGATCTTGAACTTTGGAAGTGCAATTGCCATTAACACTCCGAGAACAACCAGGATACCTGCTACCGCAACTACGATCACCCATCCCATGCTGGCGCCACTCTCTACAACCTTTATGATACCGCCAACTGCCAGAACCGGTGCATATAAAACCATACGGAGCAGCATAACCGTAACCATCTGGATCTGTTGAACGTCATTTGTCGAACGCGTGATCAGGGATGCAGTCGAGAACCGATTGATCTCTGCATCTGAGAATGAAATAACCCGTTTGAAAATGCTTTCTCGCAGATCACAGCCCACACCTGCAGCTACTCTTGCGGCTACCAGACCGGTAAGTATCGCCGATGCAACCATTAACAATGTCATAAGGATCATCTCTACACCGACACGTTTCAGATAGGACATCTGGATATCCTTATAATTATAATCCATACTATCATAACAGGTTCTTGTACAGGTAATGGCAGATGACATCATCATATCATCCCCCATACTGTCACGCATGGAATCGATCATCTGCTTCATCTGCGTTCCCATCTGACTCCACATCTCAGGCGGCAGCTCGTCCAATGTCATACCGCTTGCTGCAAGCATCTGCTTTAACTGATTATCTTCATCCGAATCCACCATCGTATATGGATAATAATACATCATCATCGGCTCCATACACGCCTGATCGATCTCATCTATATGATCCTTGCCGTCATCTGTCATATGGTATATGCCATCATCCGACTGCTCATAATACTTTTCCCACACCGTCACATCATCTTCATCCATAAACCCTTTAATAATGGTATACGCTTTTTCCGGGATCTGCAACGGACTGCAATGATCAATGCCGTAATTCTGGATACCGGTATCGATCAGCTTCGACGTATAATCCGGCAATGCCAGATCACAATATGCCTGAACGATCAATAACAGAACAATGATCAGAACCGATTTCCAATATGGCTTCAAATTCTTAATTATCTGCATAGTTTCACCTCTCTATAATTTTCGCATGTAGAGGTATTCTATCACTACCTATATAAAAGTCAATTAAATTCCCATAAAAAATGAATGAAAAAAGACCCGCCTGTCGATTGACAAACGGGTCTTCCTGTATATTAATACTTTGTATATTGGGAGGCTTTATTTTACTGTAACCTTTAAGACCTTACGTGCACCATTCTGTGCTATGGCATATACATAGCATTTTCCTTTCTTCTTGCCCTTGATCCTACCGGCCTGAGTAACTGTAGCTATCTTCTTATTTGTTGAAAACCAGCGAATCTTCTCGCAATGTCTCTTTAATTTTTTGCCCTTTGGCATTTTTACAGTTGCTTCAAGCAGTACAGATTTGTTCTTTTTCACTGTTACCTTTGAAACAGTCTTTTTCTTAGTTGTTTTAACTACAACAGCTGTCGGATTGCTGTATTTGTACTTTTTGGTAGCAGTAATTGTATGAAGCTGGTATGATTTACCAATTGCCTTCTTTACAGTCTTTCCTGTTTTGGCATCCTTCACATTCTTGTATGCTATTACCTTAAACTTATAGAATGTATTTTTCTTTAATTTCTTACCACCTGCAATTTTGGTAACCTTACAGCTGACATTCTTTTTGTTCTTAAATTTCTTAGCGCTTACAGTTTTGATCTTGTTGTATTTGTATACTTTCTTTTTGGTATTACAGTAATTACCATAAATTATATATCCATCTGCTCCCTTTACATTTTCCCAACGTAAAGTAACTGTCTTTGTTGTGGCAGATGCTCTACCGGTTAACTGTCCCATTGTATACTTATCAACAGCATCGCTCTTAACCCAGTTATCAAATTTCTTTGTTCCCGGTACATAAGAGCTTACCGAAGTTGTCTCCTGCTTCTGAGCAGGTGTATCAGGCTTGGATTCACCCGGCTTCGGATCTTCAACAACTGTAATCTGCGTAATCTTGCCTGCAACCTTCAGAACAATAACCTGAACGATCTTACTGTTGTTCATTCCGTCTTTTCCGGCTATTGCCGTAATTGTAGTACTGTCTTTTGTTAATTTAATCGGTCCGTTATATACTGTTCCGTTTGAGGCTGATGGTGTTGTTCCATCTATTGTATATATAATTGTAGCACCTGCCGTCTTACTTGACAGAATCAACGAGGTACCATCTGCTGATTTTTCTGCAACCGGCATCTCAACCTGCTGCTGTTTGCTATCATCTGCCGATACCGGATTTGATAAGATCACCGGCATACTTGCATAATCTGTAAATAAGGATTCATCGATTCCCATAGTCGCCGGATCATCCGCACTAATATCTTCTGCAACAATATATACTTTATAACTCTGGAACAGATTATCTGCTGTACATCCATTTCCAATCTTTGCGGCAACTGATGCAAGATCCATCTGCAGGCTTCCTGTCAGGTTAGATGATACATCTGTTAGCTTACCGTATGCCTTAATCTTTGCTCCGTCGGCATTATATACCTTATCGGTAACAAAATACGAAAGCTGTGAAACATTATCTTTTTTCTTTCCTGTTATCTCGTATGGAATAGTAATCGTATTACCTGTCTTTGTAATTACACTGTCGGTAATTTGTACATTCATGCCGGAATCCAGTAATGTAAATTTGTAAGAAGCGCCGGTCTTACCTGCTGTTCCGTCTACAAGGGTTGTAAATAAAATATCTTTCTTATCTATATTGAAAGCAGGTGACGGATAAAATGGTGACGACGTTACACTCATGCTTACAGCACCTGTATTTGAATATCCAAAAGCATATGGGAATGAATTTGTAGAACTGGCACTTATCCAACGATAAGATGTACGACATCCCCAGCCATTTCCCGGTTTACTTCTCTGAGCAGTATTTTTATAAGTATTTGGATAACCGTAGCTTGTGTTTGCTGCTTCCGTAAGGTCAAGAGCAAATACCTTTTCGTTTGTAATCGGCATATAGCTGATCTCATCTTTATTCCAGAAATATGTATCTCCATCCTTAGCATTTTTGCCGGTTTTTGTAGATGCGACAATCGTCTCCTTCTCTGTATCCGAGAAGCCATACAGGAATCCGTCTATCTTATCCGAGATACAGTTAACCGGTGCATTCGCATCATTTTTGGATGATTCGTTATTTAACCATTTATACATATTACTGTCTTCCCATGAAACAGTACCTGATGAGAACAGGATCGGAACTTTAATGAGCTGTTCGTCACAGTCAAGAAGCATACTATCTGTTCCTGTCTTAAAATCTTCTCCTGATGCTGTATCAAGTACACGATATTTTACAGGTTCTCCATTATACTGACCATAGTATACATAACTGCCCTTCCATTCCTCATTCACATCAAGCGTTTCTCCCGGATGTGAACCATATGGTGTATCGATACCTGAAGTACCATTCTCTATTACAGTCTTATCATCATCTGCTACCATACCTTCATTTGCCGGTTTTGACAATAATACCGGTGTACTGGCCAGATCAGTAAATAAACCTTCGTTTATATCTGTTGTACGATCCCTATCTGTCTGTACACTCTCTGCAACAAGATAAACCATATAATTATCAAAGAGTGTATCAGCTGTACATCCACCGCCAACCTGTTCTGCAATAGCTGCAAGATTCAACTTTGCATTACCGGCTTTACCGCCACTGACAGAAGCAATCTTGCCATATGCTCTTATCTTTGCACCCTCAGCATCAAACTGCTTATTTGTGACAAGATAAGACAACTGATTTACACTTGTGCCATTTGATCCATAGATATTATATGGAACAGCCACAATATTGCCTGATTTCGTTGTACTGCTTGATGTAACAGCAAGCTTAATGTTATTATCAAGCATTGTTAACTTATAGGCTGCACCATATTTTCCGGCAGTTCCTTCTACAAGTGAATTGAATAACACCTTATTGGTGTCAATATTAAATGCCGGATTTGCATAACCATAAGCTTTATCGTCTGCTGCGCCTGTTAAGGTTACATCACAAAAAGCTCCCTCACTATCTACACAATTTACCTGATCATAAAAATGATACCTTGTTGATGTGCTTCCGTATCCTGATCGAAGAAAATACCAACCGACATTGTTTTTGCCTCGTTGTTTCATGGTTGAAAGTGAATTCGGATATCCATACGATTTATTTGTTATCTCTGCTTCATCTAATGCAAATACTTTTTCGCCTGTCAATGGTACAAATTTATAGTATTTGATCGCACCGGGAGCAAACTCACCCTTTCCGTCTTCACCGGAACGTATCTGCTTGTTACTGCTTACAATCGCAGCTTGCTCTGCATCTGAAAAGTATCTTAAAAATCCACTCATATTTCCCTGAGTATATGCATTATATATCGCTGGGTCTGTGCTGTTCATCCACTTATAAACATCACTGTTTTTCCAGTCATTCGCAGACGCATCTACATCATAATAGAGAACCTCAACTCCGGATTCGCAGTCAAGAAGCATACTGTCTGTTCCTGTCTGGAAGTCTTTTTTCGAATCTGTATCTAATACACGATAACGGATAGGACTTTCCTTGTATTTTCCGTAGTATACATAGTTGCCCTTCCAGTCGTCAGAACTTGTATCTGAACCATATGGATTGATGATGCCATCAATTCCAAGACCCGAAACCGTTTTTGTCTTCTGTACAGCGGCTTCTACCTTTGGTATCGAAGCAAGCGGCGGTAAGATGCTGATAGTCATAACAGCTCCCAGCACAAGCGCTGCACCTCGCTTAAATATTTCTTTTTTCATAATTTCCTCCATGTGAATTTAATCATTTCTACTTAACTGTAACTTTGATCTTCTTTCTTGCCCCATTCTGCGCAAGCGCATATACGTAACACTTACCCTTCTTTTTAGCTTTGATCCTTCCGGCCTGTGTTACGGTTGCAATCTTCTTATTTGTTGAAATCCAACGGATTTCCTCACAATGTTTTTTCAGCTTCTTTCTCTTCGGCATACTTGCACGGGCATCTAAAAGAACAGATTTCTTTTTCTTTAATGTGACAGCTGATATCTTCTTATTCTTTGTGGTTGTCACAATAACGCCCTTTGGATTTCCGTATTTACCGGACTTAGTCTCAATAATTGTATGAAGCTGATATGATTTTCCTATTGCTTTTTTTACTGTTTTTCCGCTCTTGGAATCTTTAACATTCTTATATGCAACTACCTTAAATTTGTAAAATGTATTCTTTTTAAGCTTCTGTTTGCCAACTACTTTTGTAAGCTTACAGCTGGCAGTGCTCTTATTCTTAAATTTTTTTGCACTAATTGTTTTAATCTTTTTGTATTTGTATTTCTTAGCCTTTGTATTGCAGTAATTACCATAAATAATATAACCGTCTGCATCCTTCAGATTCTCCCAACGAAGCGTAACTGCCTTTGTTGTTGCAGATGCTCTACCGGTCAACTGCCCCTTTGTCAGAGAATCTACCTTATCACTGGTCAGCCATTTTTCATATTCGACTGTTCCGGGCTTATACTGTTCTTCTGTTTTTTTCTGATCAGTAGATGGTGTCGGATTTGGTGTTGGTGTCGGATCTGATGTTCCATCGGTCTTAATTACAATAGTACCATCTGCTCCCTTGATAACGATCAACTGTATAACCATACTGTTATCCATACCATCCTTTGCAGCAATGGCTGTTATAGTGCTGGTTCCAGTCGGAAAAGATATTGGCCCTGTATATTTGGTTCCGTTTTTCTGATCAGGAATGCTTCCATCCAAAGTATAATAAATATCTGCGCCCTCTGTTCCTGATGAGATTATCAAAGAGGTCTTATCATCCGAAACTTTAGCAACCGGCTGTTTTACGGTCTCGCGCACCCCTGTCTCCTTACTAACAGAAGTCAGACAATATGGCAGACTTGCATAATCAGAATAATTTCCATCTGTTACACACTCAGCAAGAAGATATACCTGATAATCTGTTCCCCAAGTACCTGTCAATGTCTGTGGTAAAGTAAATGTACCGGTGCCTATTGACTGTGTTGTATTTCCGGATAATGCTCCATAATATAACACCTTGGCATCCTTATCGGTATATGCCTTATCCGTTATTAATACAGATACCTGATTAACCGGATTTTGTGAATTTCTACTATCTGAATATGTGTATGGAATCGTTACTGTTCCATCAGCAGCAAGAACCGCTTCTTTTCCTGATGTTAACTGTATTGTTTTATTTGTATCTTTCAAAGTCAAAGTCCAATCATTTACCGCACTCTCTTTTATCTGTGCGGAAGATGCTGTTATTGCTTTCTTCTTATCAAATCCGACTGCAGTTGAAAACAGGACTCCACTTGTATTCATATTAAATGCCGGACAAACACCAATGTTATCATCCATACATTCGGCATCTAACTGAAAATTACCCAATGAATCCAACCATACCACTTTCATTGAATTATCCTTAGAAGACCGTAACCACCAATAATCTCCCGATACATTCTTATTGGTAGACTGCTTGTCTGCATATAGATTCCGAATCTCCTTTGCCGAAAGAATAAAGATATAATCTTCAGCTGCCTCATCCTTTACAGATACGGTTCTTGATTCATCTTCCAGATAAGTTCGTATCGTATATGTATTTTCTTTTAATGTCGTAGGCATAAGCAGATTCGCTTCTACTTTTGAAAACAACGCACCCTGCTCTGCATTTCTTGAATCAACATATTTGCTGTTCAATAATTTCTCCAGATCACTACCGTTCCATCCATTCGATGATTCATCAAAATAACTACGGTATAAAATAGAATCTGAATCAAGCAATACATAATCCTGTGCAGTATCTACACTCTGTGTCTCAGTACTTTTTCCAAGCACACGATATGCAACAGGACTTTTGCCGGTCGCATCAGATATAAGATTTCCATAATATACCTTTGCTCCTGTTGATTTACTCCATGATGTTGAATCCGTATACAAAGATGACATACCGAGATTCACTTCATTCTTCACCGGGCTTGCATCCGAAGCAGCTCTTGCTGTTGATCCTGTTCCCAATGGCGGCACAATGCTGACTGCAACTGCAGTACTTAATGCAAATGCCATTCCTCTCCTGAAAACATTTTTTTTCATAATTAAATTCATTTTTCTGCTCCTTTATTGTAATTTTAAAGATATCAATCTACATATTTGAAGTATATATTGTCATATTTTAAATATCAAGTGTTATCAAGCATCTATTTTCATTTTTGTATATATGCACAGAAAATATATGTTTTCTACAAAAAACTGAGACACTTTTATGTAAGTCAACTAACCATATGGTTAGATTAAGCCCTTTCTATAATTATCGTTTTTATCTTTGTATTTTAAATGTCATATTTTTAATATCAGTTGTTATATCATGTCTAATTTATATTTTATAGAAATATACATAAAATATATGGTTGAGGTGATTAAAAGAGCTTACAGAAAAACTGGACATTTCAAGACAACATCTGGAAGCCGTCGAAGCCCCTAACATCGTTCGATCCGTTTCGCTGGATCTACTGTTTAATATTACAGATGCACTTGAGGTAGACGTTCGTGAGCTTCTGGATTTTCATGGAAATGCCTAAAAAAAGATATGACGTAGATTCCGAATGGAACTTACGCCATATCTTTTTATTTATAAGAACTTTTTATAATTAGTCTACTTTAATCTCTTTGATCCATCCTTCTGGAGCTTCGATTCTGCCCATCTGGATACCTGTTAATGTATCATAGAGCTTCTGGATAACCGGTCCCATCTTCTCCATTCCACTTGGGAAGCAGATTTCTTTGCCATGATCAACAATCTTACCTACCGGCGAAATAACGGCTGCTGTACCACACAGACCACACTCTGCAAAATCTTTTACCTCATCGAAGTATACTTCTCTGTGCTCAACCTTCAGTCCGAGGTACTTCTCAGCAACTACCATAAGAGAACGTCTTGTAATAGATGGAAGGATACTGTTTGATTTAGGTGTTACAACTGTGCCATCCTTTGTTACGAAGATGAAGTTTGCTCCACCTGTCTCCTCTACCTTTGTTCTGGTTGCTGCATCCAAGTACATATTCTCATCATAACCTTCCTGATGAGCTGTAACGATTGCATGAAGGCTCATTGCATAGTTCAGACCGGCCTTGATATGACCTGTTCCATGAGGTGCCGCACGATCGAAATCAGAAACCTTAATTGTAATCGGCTTTGCACCACCCTTAAAGTAAGGACCTACAGGTGTACAGAACATTCTGAACTGATACTCGTCTGCCGGCTTAACACCGATTACAGGATTTGTACCAAACATATATGGTCTGATATAAAGTGTTGCTCCTGAACCATATGGTGGAACAAAACCAGCATTTGCTCTTACTGTCTCTTCTACTGCCTTTACAAATCTATCTTCCGGGAATGCAGGCATCTCAAGTCTCTTTGCTGAATCTGCCATTCTGCTTGCATTCAGGTCAGGACGGAAACATACGATCCTGCCATCCTCTGTTGTATATGCCTTTAATCCCTCAAATACTGTCTGGGCATACTGGAGAACACCTGCACATTCGCTTAATACGATATTGGCATCATCTGTTAATGTTCCTTCATCCCATGCACCATTCTTAAAGTTTGATACATATCTCTTATCTGTCTTGATATACCCAAAACCGATATTAGACCAGTCAATGTTTTTCTTTTCCATAACTACTCATCCTTTCAGTTTCTGTTTCGTAAAAAATAATATTCATAGTTTCTGTTATAGCACATTCTTTTCTCAATTTCTATAGTATTGATAATTTTTTTACTGTTCAAATATATATTTTACCATATCTGATACGGCATTGCTGTCCTTATGCTTTAAGGTTCGTTTTGCAAGAGGCACGCGATCCGTAATAATATTATCCACACCGATCGCCATCATACGACGCATCTCACTGCTGGTATTTACCGTCCATGCACACACCATGATACCTTTCTTATGTGCTCCGGCTACCACCTGCCTGGTCAGATATCTGGCATCAATACTTAATACATCCATGGCCTCATAATTCGTCCGATTGCTGTATCCGAAGCTGTATATATAGCCGGTTACAATATCAGGATCATCCTTCTTGATCCGCACAAGAGATCGTTGCTTAAAAGATGTGACAATACATTGCTCTTCCATATGATTCTCCCGGAGCAGTTCAGCAACTTTTTTCTCCAGTTCACCATCATTCCGAACTGTTTTCAGTTCTATATTCATCATTACTTTACCTTTGCAGGTGTCGATCGCATCCTTCAAAGTCGGAATCTTGGTTCCGGCATATTCTTCCGGATACTCTGCTCCGGCATCTAACTGCTGCAGTTCCTCATATGTACTGTCACAGACTAACTTATCAACGCCTGTCGTCCGTTCCGTCGACGGATCATGCATTAGCACCAATTCTCCATCCGAAGTCAACCGGACATCCATCTCCACATAGTCTGCCCCTTCTTCGATCGCCTTCTCAAATGCCGGGATCGTATTTTCAGGAGCTTCACTGCTGGAACCTCTATGCGCTGTGACCAGTGTTGCACCAAGGGAAGCATATGTCGGTGTAGCACCGGCAGACAAAAAACGAACATTCAGATATACTGCAAGCATACAGGCTACAGCAACCAGACTTACAAGTACATAATGAGTCTGTTTTTTCAGATCTGCATCATCCACATGGTACATAAGCATCTTCGGTCGAGCAAGCTGCAATACCGCCGATATATTGAACATACCGCAGATAAAAAGCAGCAAAGCACCTACCACGATATTGATATTATTATATACCTCATAGAACAGAATAAGCACATTATCCCCATCGGATTTTGCTTTTATCACCAATACACTTACAACGATAAAAATCGCATATAACAATACGCAGAACAATCCGACAAATATCTCCCATAACGCCTGGAATATAAAATGATGCACCGATTCCCGACAGGTCAGTCTGGTCTGTCCCGCTGCCTTTGCAGTCTCCTCATTCCCCAGTATCAACAAACGGATATATGGAATTTTTACCGACATAATCCAGATACTGATCAGATAGATTACTATAAATCCTATCCAAAATGCCTTCTTGCCTGTTTCTCTGATACAAAGCTTCAGCAGATATTTGGTAACTGTGTTATTATTCAACGCCATCAAAAACGGCGGCATATATACCGCAAATGCAAATGGAAGCATATAAAAGATACGACCAATCTTCTTTTTACCGAAGAAACGAAAGAAATACTTCTCAACCTGTACCAGATATCCGAACAGCCCTTGTCTGCTGTGCCTGAGTGCCGCATCAAACAGCACAACATACATCGTAAGGTTCAATAACATAAACACCATGAGCAATACGATCAAAAGCAGCATATATATGATCGTTCCCGGTTTTACCAGAACATCTAAAAAGTTCTCCTTCGTGACAGAACTGTAACCGGATAATTTAATTGCAAGATAAAATCCTCGAAATACAACAGGAATCAGGATAAATGACGAAACGACCAGAAACGCAAGCTGGCACAGCACCACCCTTATTTTATTATGTGCCAGAAAATATCTGACTCGGAGTATATATCCCGCTTTCATATCTGTCTGCCTCCCTGAAGTCCGTTCCATTTAGTTATCTTTATTATAGGCACAATTGAAACACTCTGCAAGCATTCTATACCACAATAAACCGACAAATCCAGTAAACTTCATATTACCTGTCTGAGTCCGAAGGACGAGTTGACACAGAAGCATTTACAGATAAGGCATATGCGGAAATTAAAAAGCATGAGATTACTTCTTGCTATTAGCTCTGTCATCAAAAAATGACATAAGTGAGGCTTCCGTTATGAGCTGCATATTGTCAGTAAATGCGAGTGCCTGTCTGAGTCCGAAGGACGAGTTGGCACAGGAGCATTTACGAAACAGACATATGCAGCGAATAGGAACCGCAACGAGTCATTTATGATGACAGAACTATAGCAGGAACTAATCTCATGCTACATCAACCATTTTAGAAGCCGGTGTTTCGGTTATCGATGATACGCTTTGCCTTACCCTCGGAACGAGCAATAGACTTCGGCGGAAGCAGTTCTACCTTGGCACTGATCAGTAGAGTCTGCTTGATCTGTGTCTTGATATATGCAGCCAGCTTCTCAAGCTTATCTGCATCGTTTATATCAACATCATCCTTTAATTCCACCTGAACAGTAAGCTTATCCTGTGAATTCACACGATCAACTACCAGCATATAATGTGCAGATGCTTCTTTCACACCCATCAGTACAGCTTCAATCTGACTTGGGAATACATTGACGCCACGAACAACAAGCATATCATCGGTACGTCCTGTGATACGGCTCATCTTAACTGTTGTTCTTCCACAAGCACATGTTCCGTGATGTAAAGTACAGATATCATGTGTTCTGTAACGGATCATAGGCGCACCTGTCTTGGTCAGTGTCGTAAATACCAGTTCACCCGGTGTATCATCCGGAAGCGGTTCTTCTGTTATCGGATCGATAATCTCTGCAAGCACATGATCTTCATTGATATGCATACCATGCTTTTCCATGCATTCAAATGCAACACCGGGACCACCGATCTCCGTAAGTCCATAGATATCGAGTGCATCAAAATCAAGCAGATCTTCCAGATGCTGTCTCATTTCCTCTGTCCATGGCTCTGCACCAAAACAACCGGATTTCAGTTTTAATTCTTCCGGCTTGATTCCCATTTCATGAATGGTTTCTGCCAGATATGTTGCATAAGACGGTGTACAGCAGAGCATCGTAGCACCAAGCTCTTTCATCATTATAATCTGTCTCTGTGTATTACCGGATGACATTGGAATTACTGTAGCCCCAATCTCTGTTGCACCCTGATGTGCCCCCAGTCCGCCAGTAAATAAACCATAACCATAAGCAATCTGAATGATATCATCCTTTGTACCGCCTGCAGCAGTCAGTGCTCTGGCAACCATCTCTGTCCATACCTTAATATCATTTTCCGTATATCCTGATACGATCGGCTTTCCGGTTGTTCCTGAAGAACCCTGAATACGTACAATATCTTTAAGATCTGCAGCAAATAGTCCATATGGGAAATTATCTCTCAAATCGGTTTTCTGCGTAAATGGAAGCTTTACGATATCTTCAATTCCATTAATATCTTCCGGTTTTACTCCGGCTTCGTCCATTCTCTTTCTGTAAGCCGGAACATTATTATATTCCAACTCTACGGTAGCTCTCAGTCTCTCTCCCTGAAGCTTTTTTCTTTCATCAAAATCCATACATTCCATTGCATCGTTATAGATGTAATGAATCTTCTTCTGTCTCATATGTGACTATCCTCCATGTCTGATCTTGGCTTTACTTTTTCGCTTTTATGTTTTTCCACACTAAAGCGTTTACCCATAAAAATTTTAGCTGAGCAGCCTGTATATGTCAAGGAAGTTTTTACCTTCCCTTAAAGATTTTCCATATAGCACAAAACGACCACCACACAGGCGCGTCCTGCATGATGGTCGTTCTATCAATATATTGGTATATAAGATTTACGCAAATCTTGTTGTGTTAATCTTTACACCAGGACCCATTGTTGAAGCAATTACAACGCTCTTAAGGTACTGTCCCTTAGCAGCTGATGGCTTTGCTTTTACAATAGCATCCATTAAGGTCTGGAAGTTTTCGTCTAACTGTTCCTCTGTAAAGGAAGCTTTTCCCACTGGCACATGGATAATATTGGCTTTGTCAAGTCTGTACTCTATCTTACCGGCTTTGATATCGTTAACAGCTTTTGTTACGTCCATTGTAACTGTACCAGCCTTAGGGTTTGGCATTAAGCCCTTAGGTCCAAGTACACGACCAAGACGTCCAACAACACCCATCATATCAGGTGTAGCTACAACAACATCGAAATCTAACCATCCGTCTTTCTGGATCTTTGGAACTAATTCCTCACCACCTGCGTAATCAGCACCGGCAGCAAGAGCTTCGTCTACCTTAGCTCCCTTAGCGAATACGAGAACCTTAACTGTCTTACCTGTTCCATGAGGTAATACAACTGCACCACGTACCTGCTGATCTGCGTGACGTCCATCAACGCCCAGTCTTAAGTGAGCTTCGATTGTCTCATCAAATTTAGCTGTAGCCATCTTCTTTACCAAAGCAACTGCCTCTTCGAATTCGTAAACGGCTGTTTTGTCATAGAGCTTGCTTGCATCTATATATTTCTTACTCTTCTTCATTATAAACCTCCTGTGGTCTTATCGGGAGCGACCCTCCCACCAAAATGTTTTTATTCTTAATTACTCTTCAACTGTAACGCCCATTGAACGAGCTGTTCCAGCGATCATGCTCATAGCAGTTTCAAGGCTTGCAGCATTTAAATCTTTCATCTTAAGTTCGGCAATTTCCTGAACCTTAGCCTTTGAGATAGTTGCAACCTTTGTCTTCTTTGAGTTAGCTGAACCGGATTTGATATTACAAGCCTTCTTGATCAGAAGTGCTGCAGGAGGAGTCTTAGTGATAAAGCTAAAGCTCTTATCCTGATAAACTGTAATAACAACAGGAATGATCATATCTCCTTCGTTAGCAGTTCTAGCATTGAATTCTTTTGTAAATGCAACGATATTAACACCATGCTGACCAAGAGCCGGTCCAACAGGTGGTGCAGGTGTTGCCTTTCCTGCAGGAATCTGTAATTTGATATATCCTTCTACTTTCTTCGCCATCTTAGCGCACCTCCAAAAATATTGTGGTAATAACGGGGGATACCCTTCCACTCACTCTTACAATTTCTTGATATCAGCGAATGCAATCTCTACAGATGTTGCACGGCCAAATATTTCTACATCGATGGTAATGGTCTGTTTACTTGGGTTAATTGCCTTAATACTACCCACGGTACCTTCCCAGGCACCTGCTGTAACCTCAACCATATCGCCTACTTCCGCATCGATCACGATTGTCTCCTTGTTGATTCCAAGGTACTTCATCTCATCATCTGATAACGGAACCGGTTTTGATCCCGGTCCTACGAATCCTGTAACACCTCTTGTATTACGAACTACATACCATGTAGCATCGTTCATAATCATATTGAGCAGGACATAGCCGGGAAACAGTTTTCTGGTAACAGCTTTCTGTACACCGTTCTTAACCTCAATGGATTCTTCTACGGGTACAGATACTTCTAATATCTGGTCCTGTAATTTTCTGTTTTCAATTGTTTTCTCAATATCAGCTTTAACCTTATTTTCATAACCTGAGTAGGTATGGACTACATACCATTTTGCGCTTTCTGCATCTGCCATATAATTCACCAACCTTTACTCATTATATTATGAAATTCAAGCCTATTTGTATAAGCCAGTCAACGACTGCAATAATAGCTCCGAGGATTACCGTTGAAACGATTACTACGGCTGACTGCTTAAACAGGGTTGTTCTGTCAAGCCATGTGATTTTCTTGAATTCACCCTTTAGTTCCTGGGTCCAGCTTTTCTTGAGAGCTGTTGATTTTTCTTCACTTTTTGCCATTAAACCAATCCTCCTTCACTGGTCCGGAACTATTTTGTTTCCTTGTGTACTGTATGCTTCTTGCAGAATCTGCAGTACTTCTTTGTTTCCATTCTGTCTGGATGCGTTTTCTTATCCTTTGTCATATTGTAATTACGCTGTTTACAATCCTGACATGCCAATGTTATTTTAACGCGCACTTCCATCTACCTCCATTACTTATTTTAAGGCATAAAAAAAAGACCTCTTTCATCGCACGTTTAACAATAACACAAGTATACAGTGCAAGTCAAGAAATCTTTTTCTGTTTTTAGACATATTCTCTATTTTTTAATTTTATAAAGAAATATGCCGCATTTATTGGATTGTCTGCATTTACCCCTTCAGATCCTTTAAGGTATGGAATAATTCCATATCCGATTCTGTCAGTTTTACATTTGTACAGATCTGCTTTCCCTCCGGATCCGTGATCTTTACTTCTATAATATAGTCTTCTTTGATCCCGCTTGCCATCGCAGCCTGTAAAAACATCGGAAACTTCGGATGATTGGATGCAAATTTCTCCCATGCGGATTTTATCTTAAAAATTGATGCCGGATTTACCATATCTATCTCCTTATCTACCTGTAGTTTCCCCGGATTCACTCACCCTGCAGGCATATCTTCTGTCCATTTATTCTATATTACTTGCAGCATCAGAATAATGCTGCGACCGCACCAAGCAGTCCATAACTTACAACTCCCACGATCAGGCCTGCAAGTACAACACCACCCATAACGGCAAGTGCGCTCTTCTTCCAGTCAAGATCTAAGAAGCTGGCTGCCAGAGTACCCGTCCAGGCTCCTGTACCCGGAAGTGGGATTCCTACAAACAGCATCAGTGCGATATAGACTCCACCGCCTGTCTTCTCAAGCAGCTTCTGCCCGCCTTTTTCACCCTTCTGAATACACCATGTAAAAAATTTTCCGATATATTTTTTGTCTTTTCCCCACATCAAAACCCGTCTGGCAAACCAGAAGATCACCGGAACCGGAAGTATGTTTCCGAGCATACAGATGATCAATGCCCGCAATGTCGGTATTCCGAATACCGCTGCATATGGAATTGCTCCTCGCAGCTCTACGATCGGAACCATAGATATCAGGAACATGATAAGATATTTTTTAACCATTATTGTCTCCTAATTTTCTTTTTTATAGAACGGCTCTGCATTTTCCAGAACTTTTTTTCCAAGTCCGTTATCTGTCCCGGTAAGTGCGATCGGAATACCGAACGCAAGCGGTTTTATCTTCGGAAGAAGTGAATCAAATAAATCTTCTTCATCACCTTCAAAATCAATTGTGATCAGATATTCTTCATCTGAATTTTCTTTTTCCATCATCTGAATATAAGCCGCCTTTATATTTGGGCGTTCTACAAAGAATTTCTTTGCTTCCTCTAACATATCAACCGGCATATATTTCGGGCTTCTCAAACGGATCTTTGTATTTGCAGGAATAGTGTGTTTCTTGATATTCGTATTCTTTTGTTCTTCAAGAACACTCTTTCTGCTCTCATCAACTGTCTTAATCAGAGCATCCGGCACCTGCATTCCAACTGTATACGGATCGATCACGATACCCTGAATCTGTCCCTTTGAATTCAGAACCAGCGGAGCAACCTCTTTATAAGTGAGTGCCATCTTCTCAACTTCCACTTCTTTGATCGCATGCTCGAATTCTTCATCATTTGTAAAGCATGGGAAGAAATTCTTTCCTGTATTATCTGTGATAACCCGGAAGTTCACTTTGAATTTTCCGTCTCCCATGATCCTGCCCTGATCGTCTTTCACCGGTTTGGGATCCAGTGTCGCCGGCAGGATAAATCTTGCCTGTAATAACTTCTCAATAAAATTCTTTAGATTCTGCTGATTATTTTCGGCCTTAAAAACCTCAATTGCCTCCAACAATGCTTCATTCTTTATCTTGCCGCTTTCCATACTTAATTTTCACCTTTCTCTTTTATACTGTCCTTATAGGCTCTGTATTCAACTTCTGCCTTCTTGCCTTCTTCACTTCTCTTGGATGCCACCATCTCAGGCATAATATCCACCATCGGCTCGTTAATATATTCCGTCAGCTTCTGAAGGAATTCCTTTCCACCTTTATAAGTAGCTACCGGAATGGCCACGACACCCTGATTAGTCATCATAACATACCCTCTTACCACATGGTAAAACGGCTTATGCAGCTTTGCCTGTTCCTTTATATCAGAAATATCATAACATTTCCATCTTCCGGGGATCTTACTGTAATACAGATGTTCTTTATCAAGCTTCGCAGCTGACCCTACGATACATCTGCACATCATACCGATCAAAAATCCAAGCGCCAGTGCCGCAAGAATCAGGATCCGTCCGGTTCCTTTAAATACACTGTCAAATCCCAGAAGTGCTACAACGATAAATAATACAATTGCTGTACCAACAATAAATGCCAGATACCCAACTGTAGTATATGCCTGATACTGTCCATTCTTATTTTTTTTGCATTTTGAATAATAACTGAACGGTGAATCAATAAGACCAAGGTCAGCCCCGCATAACGGACAATATTTCTGATTCAGTGTCGCATTTGCAGGAATTGACTTTCCACAGTGCGGACAACGGAAAAAAAACTGATTGATAATACCCGATAATAACAGCATGATAACAAACAGTCCCCATCCGTATATGATCTTTCCGACAAATGTAAATATAAACAGTCCCAGCGTACCGATCACAGGCATAATTACAATACAGCCCTTGGCAATTCTTAACTTCATCTCTTCCTCCATCCGCAACAGAGTATTCCATCTGTTATTCTGTATAACAGCTCTGCTGTGGCTTTCTTCTTTCTATTTTCAGACCGGATCAGATCCTAGATCTGTGCAAATGCCTGTTCCAGATCCGCGATCAGATCTTCCGCATCTTCCAGTCCACATGAATAACGAACAAGATCCGGATATACACCACATGCTGTCAGTTCCTCATCATTCATCTGCCTGTGTGTTGCACTTGCCGGATGCAGACAACAGGTTCTTGCATCAGCTACATGTGTCTCGATTGAGCCAAGTTTTAAGTGCTTCATGAATTCTTCCGCTGCTTTTCTTCCGCCCTTTACACCGAAGCTTACAACACCGCAGGAGCCGTTTGGCAGATATTTTTCTGCAAGTGCGTGATATTTGTCATTTTCCAGTCCGCAGTAATTCACATAAGCAACCTTATCATTCTGTTCCAGATATTTTGCAACTGCGAGTGCATTCTCACAATGACGCTTTACTCTGACATGCAGACTCTCCAGTCCGAGATTCAGGATAAATGCACTCTGCGGAGACTGTACAGAACCGAAATCACGCATCAGCTGTGCAGTTGCCTTTGTGATAAATGCGCCCTCTTTTCCGAACTTCTCTGCATATGTAATTCCGTGATAACTGTCATCCGGTGTGGTAAGTCCCGGGAATTTGTCTGCGTATTTCATCCAGTCGAACTTTCCGGCATCTACGATACATCCACCGATAGCTGCTCCATGTCCGTCCATGTATTTGGTTGTGGAATGGGTTACGATATCTGCTCCCCATTCGATCGGACGACAGTTGATCGGAGTCGGGAATGTATTATCTACGATAAGCGGTACGCCTTGCTCGTGAGCTACCTTTGCGAACTTCTCAATATCTAATACAGTCAGAGCCGGATTTGCTATGATCTCACCAAATAACGCCTTGGTATTCGGGCGGAAGGCTGCACGGATCTCATCTTCGGATGCATCCGGATCAACAAATGTGAAATCGATTCCCATCTTCTTCATGGTTACAGCAAATAAGTTGTAAGTTCCACCATAGATAGAATTCGATGCAACAACATGATCGCCGCAATTTGCAATATTGAATACTGCATAGAAGTTTGCAGCCTGACCGGAACCGGTAAGCATTGCAGCTGCACCACCCTCTAACTGACAGATCTTCTTTGCAACCAGATCATTTGTAGGATTCTGAAGTCGGGAATAAAAATATCCGTCTGCCTCCAGATCGAATAATTTACCCATATCCTCACTTGTTGCATATTTGAATGTCGTGCTCTGGTAGATCGGAACCTGTCGTGGTTCTCCATTTCCCGGTTCATAACCTCCCTGTACACATGTTGTATTAATCTTGTATTTACTCATTACGTCCTCCTAATAACCATATATCTTCTGTGTTTTATAATCTGTTTCAGGCTTCTGTATCCATATCTTTTCTCAATATTTCCGGTCATATGAATATTACCTTTTCCTGTAACATTCAGCACATCATCTCATTATATATAATTTATCCCATTCCTGCAAGCACATGAACTACGGCAATAATTAAAAATCGGTTAAGATTTTCTTATATTTATGACAGTTCAAAAATCTCCCTGCAAAGCTTTCTTCCCGACCGTGTCCGGAAAATCTTCTCATAGGCAGACCAGACTGCCTTAATATGTTCTTTATCCTCATACAGATTAACAAGAAAATCTGCTTCTACCAGTATCTGATAATCCGTTCCGTCAATATTCGAATAAGTATGGTGATGACCGACCAGATAGCATACTCTTTCAATAAATGCAGTATCATCCGTCAAAGACAAAAGCAGCTTTTCTGCTTCCGGCGGTCCTTCCTTCTCCTGCGTTTTCCCTGTATTATATCCATATTTCTTTTCTGAATTCTTTATTCCTATATCATGCACAAGTGCGGCTACTTCCAGTATTTCCATCTCTTTTCCTGCAATGCCTTCCATCTCACCGATCAGCTTGGCAAAAGAATGAACCTTCAGAAAATGATGGATCCGTCTGGCATCTCCTGTATAATATTCGATCATTTTTTCTTTAACCCGAGATTCCAAATCCCGGCTTATAGGGATTATGTGTTCTGCTTCCATTCTTTTCCTCCTGACTGTCTGCCGACTGTTTTGAATTATATGATCCGACCGTTTACTGTCTTTTTATTTATTTTATATCTCTGTTCACTCCCCGATTATATATGGCAACTGCAGAATACGCAACTTTTTTTCCAGTTTCTTCCGATTCTGAAGATTTTCACCTTATTCTTTTGCCTTATTAAAATGTTTTATATCGTTTTTTACTTATAGGTTGTCTTTTCTTTTCATATAGTAGTATAATTTTCAAATGCAGGTATTTTTAGGAGGTTTTACAAATGAAAGATAATTCCCGTCCAATCGGTATATTTGATTCCGGCATTGGCGGTATCAGCGTCTTAAAAGAAATCGTTGCACTGATGCCGGAGGAAAATTATATATATTATGGTGATTCTGCACATGCTCCATATGGTACACGTTCAGTCACCGACATTCAGAACCTAAGTCGGAGCTGTGTAGAATTTCTGCTTGAACATGATGCAAAAGCGATCGTGATTGCCTGCAATACAGCAACCAGTGCCGCTGCCACCATGCTCCGTACCGACCATCCCGATATCCCGGTAATCGGTATTGAACCGGCATTAAAACCAGCCGTTCTCTGGAAGGAACATGACCGGATCGCGGTTATGGCTACCCCTATGACATTAAAACAGGATAAGTTTCTGTCACTGATGCATACATACGAAGACCGATCCGTAATCTACCGTGTACCATGTCCAAAGCTGGTTGGCTTTGTGGAAAACGGAGATCTGGACAGTCCGAAGCTTCATGATTATCTGCAAGAGGTTCTCTCGCCTTATCTGGAAAAGGGAATTGATGCGATCGTGCTTGGCTGTACACACTATCCGTTTGTGGAAAAAATGATCCGAACCGTTGTCGGTCCGGACATCAAGATTTTTGTCGGGAGCCACGGAACTGCCGTAGAACTGCGTCGCCGCCTGATCGCAGCAGGCTTAAAATCAGATTCTACCGGAGATGGAACAGTCGAGATCTATAACAGCTGTACGACTGACGGGGACGCGCATGTTGCCCTTTGCAGGAAGCTGCTGGCATTATAATGTACCGTACGGAAGAAGTTAGCTGCTATCATTCATTTCGCAAATCATTCTCGTTCTATTTCGCAAAAGATTAACAGGTATCCGGTTTTATATACCCTTTATTTCACAGAACGCTCGCGCTCTATTTTTCACGTAACGGTACTAACCTCACTGCTTTTAGCAGTTCGCTAAGGACCGACGTGAAAAAAGGTCTGTTACATAAAGGTATATAAAACCGGATACCTGTTAATCTTTTTCTATGATCCTGTTAGAGATTGCCGAATTCTTATGAACATACCATTTAATACAACTCTTCATCGTAGTATCGTAATAACAGTCCGGTCACGCGGTCATAGGCTGCGAAACCGTCTGAGACACCGTTCAGGTTCAGACTTGTTTCAGTGAAGGTATTGGATGCCTGATTGACGGTATCCGTCGATAGAATGGCCTTATCCTCCACCTTTTCCCATGTCTCCGGGAGTAGAAAGATATCATCTGACAGCACCTGTTCGGATATCCTCTCATTTGCCAGATATAGCTCCGCGTCCTTCCCGACAGCCTCATAATAGGCATTATCTACATAAGATAATACACTCAGATACCCGGAATAAATAAAGAATGGATCTTCGCTGCCGATACAGGCAAGATAAGATATAAAGTTTGCCTCATCCTCATAGATATACCCATGCAGATGCGCCAGCTCATGGCAATAGGTTGCCGGATAATTTGTGATATACATATTTGCATTACAGTTTGCTTCCATCGAAAATGGGAAATAATATCCCGCCATATAGCTCTGGCTCATCAGCCCGGAGAACATCATATGCTTGACATTCGGATAGTACCCGGATAACCGTGGATACCGTCCGGACAGTTTCCGAAGTGCATTTCTCGCCTGCTCCTGCATATCTCCATCATATGTTATGTATCCGTTTTCATCCCGCTCTACTTTTGTACTGTATTCGTTGCACTGCTTTACGATATAATTGCGAAGCGCCTGCAGCTCTTCTACTTTATACTGTCGTTCCTCCGTTTCTCCGTTTACAGGAAGCGATGAACAGTGATAATAGATCGTACAGTTTCCGGTCATAATAAGGCAGACCACAACCGTTATATATGCAATAACAAGATCATAGATCCTGCAAAATCTCCGATATCTCTTATGTTTTCTTAAAAAGATCAACAGAATATTCAGGATCAGGAATGCAAGGATCAGCAGGATCGCCGTAACGATCATAATCTCCCCGATCGAAAAGGAAAACAGATTGCCAAATCTTGCAAATACTGCAACAATAACAGGATTCACATGTTCAGCATACCAGTCGCACCAGTTTCCCCATCCTGTCTTTCTACTGACCCACGGAGCAGCCCACGCCGCTGCATTTATCACTATGACCAGAATCACCCCTGTAAGAAGAAGCGTTCTGTGGATATGCATTTTTTTCTCGTTCTTTTCCATCTTACTCATAATCTTATTCTTTCTACCAGATAGTGTATTTTTTAATATGCGTCCTGTCGGCCTCTCATACATAGAGGCAAATAACATCTGTAATTTACCTGTTCAGTATAACATCCTGCTTTACTTTTTACGACGCACTTCACAGATTTATAACAAAAACTCCCTCAAAGTTTGACATCTTCTCTGCCTGCTGGCAGACCTGTCATTCTTTGAGGGCATTCTATTTCCTGTTATACTTTTTACTATCAGCACATATTTACGATAAAATTATTTCAGATCTTCTACCAGCTCATACAAGGCTTCTGCAGAATTGAAATTATCAGATGTGATCTCATCACTTGGGATGATAACATCGTATTTGTCTGCAATCTCCGCAATGATCGTTATAATATCCAGAGATTCCAGTATCCCATCATCTACCAATGCATCTTCATTTTCAAAGTCAACATTTGGCTTGATCTTTTTTAACATTGCAATAAAATCATTCATAATCTTATTCTCCTTTGTTCTTTGATTCTGCTATCTTTTTTATTTCTTTTCGAAGAAGCGAGCCCTTAAATGTCTTCGGTACTTCTTCAATATAAAATATCTTCTGTGGTAGCTTATAGCTTTCTACCTGTTGCTGCATATAGATCAAGAATGCAGCTTCGTCAAAACCATTCTCTTGTACAATCAGCATAACCGGTAATTCTCCGGTAATCGGATCATGAACGGAACTGTAGGCACAATCTGCCACACCCGGATACCGGATCGCAACAGCTTCTACCTCTGCCGGCGAGATCTTGCTTCCGCCATAGTTGATAACATCATCTGCCCGTCCAACCAGAATAATACTGCCATCTTCATCCATATAGCCAAGATCATTTGTCATAACATAACCATCCACTACCGTTTTCGCAGTAAGCTCCGGATCATTGTAATAGCCCTCCATAACAATCGTACCACCCCAACCCAGTAAAGCAGGCTGTTTCTCGGATCCATTCTCTATAACATTTCCTTCTCCATCTATAAACCGCACCAGAGAATTGACGGTCGGATATCCGATACAACCATTCTTATTCTGTCGGCTAAATTCCAGAATACATGAACAGCCGGCTTCTGATGATCCATAAAAATTATAGAGTCTTGTATTCGGAAGATACCGGAGTAGTTTTTCCTTATCTGTTTCCGGAAGTGGTGCTGACCCCACCTGTATATAATCAATCTGATCCGCATATTCGGAGATCCTGTCACCTGACAGGTGAAAGATCATTCCGAGCGTTGCCGGAGAAATCGCCATAGATGTTGCATGATACTGCTCGAGCATCTTCCAGAGATTGCCGATCAGCGCCATGCCATTCATCAGACAAACGGTTCCTCCATTAATCATATCCGACTGATACCGTCTTATGCCAAAGGAATGATTAAGCGGCATCGGTATGATCTCCACATTTCCCGGTTTCATCTGTGTTCCTTCCATGACATTTCCGGCGATAGCAACGTCATTCTTATGATACATGACAACACCTTTTGAGTTCCCAGTCGTACCAGTCGTGAATAACAACATTGACCATGTATCTGAATTCGGAAGTGGATATTCCAGTTCTTCTGCACTTTTCATCTGCTCCACCAGCTTCTTTGTGGATAACCAGCACATTCCCTCTGACTCTCTATTTGAGATCAGCCATTCTGCATCCACCTTATCCCGAATCTCCTGTATACGCTCCGGTGAAGTGGATCGCTCTACAGGAATCACAAGTGCCTGTATATATTGCAAAGCCGAAAACAAAACCATATAATTAATATCCTGAGTACATCGCAAAATAACATGTGCGTCCTTTTTTATACCATTTCGAACCAGCACATTTGCCATCTTTCTGATCGCTGTCCAATACTCCGAATATGTCAGATATTTTTTTAACTCACAGACAGCCGGTGTATCCGGCTGTGTCTCCGAATATTTTTTTATATAATGAAGCACTGTTTCCATTTCTGTATTATTTCTCCTTTACAATATTATCTTCCCATTTCTGCATAAGTGTAGTTCTCTCTTCGTGCCATAGTTCACAGGCATGCTGCCATTCAGATCTTTGTTCCTTATCTAAATCAGCGCTCAGTCCATATTGTTGTTTCATATATTTCGCCAAATATGATGTTACCTTCTGTGAGCCTGCAACATTGGTATGTTTGCCATTATACAAATCTGTAGAGTAGTCTATCCCTATATCATCCACATAAAGATTCATATCCAAATAATCATATCCCTGTTTCTTACAGTATTCACCGATCTGCTTTTGTTCAACGATCTGATCTTTGCGTGGTTTATATGGGGTAAATATTAAAAGCACCTTTTTATCCAGCTCTTTTGCCTTGTCCTCAATTGCATCTATATAAGTTTTAGCTTTCTCCGATAATATCGTCTCATCATCTGACTCGTATACCAGTTTTTTCTTTTCTTTTACATCTGCTCTCAGATTTACAAATTTGTCTGAAGACGGTTCATTTTTTAATCGTTCTATCAAATATTCCCTGTCGTATTCCATTAAATTATTATGATACTTTAATACCGAGAACATCATTTCCATCTTACTTATCAAATCTTCATCATATAAATCATTGATCATTTTTAAACGTGTAATTGACGGATTCATTCCGGATGTTACAACCTCAAATCGATATTTCTGTTCTTCCGGACTAATCGCATCATACTGATCTCTTGCTACTATATTTCTAAGCTCTACCACGATTAAATCTGCATCCTGACTTTTGACTGCTTCCTCCATAATATATGGTATCTGACAGATATCCTGACTGGCACTTCCTATAACCGTGGACGTAAACCCCTGTTCTTCATATGCCTGCGGAGCTATCCAATAACGATACATGGCACTTGAACCAATCATGATCACATCAATAGTATTTTTATCTTCCGCATAATATGTTGCCCACATATCTGTATCATTATCATCCGGTCTTGCAAACTGACCAGCCTTAGAAACCAAATATACTAATATAACGAAAAATATTATAATAGATATTATTTTCTTTATAATCTGAAATCCTTTTGTGTTTATTAATTTCATTTTAGCTCCTTTTAGAATTGCTCATATATAAATACAATCTGGCTGCCGGTTCCATATACTCCAAATATCAGCACGCATAAAATACCGGCAATAAGAACCGTCCATCGCAGCCAAAGATTCTGACGCAGCAGCCAGTCTCTGATATCTTCCTTTATTCCTATTTGCTCCCGAATCTCCTGTGCAATTGATACACATAACAAAATCAGTACACCGATAAAGATTACTCCCCACTCCCGCTGAGATATAGAAAAATCATTTACCAGATCATAAATTTTTCTGTAATCTACTATACAGGATGTAATCATTTGAAAACTCGCACGGATTCCCTTTCCCATGAAAATGATACGTCCGATTACACATAATAAAAATGTCCGAAGCATCCGGAATATATTCCAGCTTATACAGTTTGTCCGTATATTCAGTTTCTCTGTTAATTTAGCGACCGGCTGCTCAAATAATGTCGATAAGCAGATCAGGATTCCGTGAAACAATCCCCAGCCGATATAATTCCACTTTGCCCCATGCCAGAGTCCGGTCAGGATCCATACGCACAGGATCGGTACACAGGAGGCAAATCCAGTTCCTATGGCATTTCCCAGATATTTCCGCACCTTGGTATTCCATTTCAACAGGATCTTTGAAGTCGATACCGGATAGAATACATATTCTCTGAAGAACGCTCCGAGTGAAATATGCCATCTTCTCCAGAACTCCGGCAACGTCTGGGAAAAATATGGCCGCCTGAAATTTTCTCCAAGCGTAATGCCAAAGCACTCCGATGCGCCACGTACGATATCCATGCATCCGGAGAAATCACAGTAAATCTGGATGGAGTACATAACCGCCGCCAGAAAGAAGATCATACCTTCATACTGATCAGAATGTTTAAATACTTCTGTCACAAATGGACTGATACGGTCTGCCATCACCATTTTCTTAAGTGCTCCCCACAGAATCAACCATGTACCTTTTATCACCGTATCATAATCAAACTTATGCTTTTCCCATAGTTGATGCGCAACCAGTTCATATCGCGCAATCGGTCCCTGCGTAATATGTGGAAAATATAATACATACGACAGATATTTCAGAAAATTCTTCTGTGCATGGATCCTTCCGTTATAGACATCAACCAGATAAGAGATCATCATAAAGGAATAAAAAGAAACTCCAAGCGGTGCAGGGAAATGCCAGTCCGGAATCCGCTGTATCGCTTCGTATGGAAGAAAACGTTTGATGTTCTCGATGGCAAATCCTGTCACCTTGAATACAATAAGCGCACCTATTACGATCAGCAATGCTAGCACTAGATATTTCTTTCGTTTCTTTTTCTGTGCTGTTTTTATCTTTCTTGCAGTTCTCTTATCTGCATCCAGAAGCAGCCGGTCCTGTTCCTCCAGATTTTTCTCCATCAACATTGTCAACGGATATACCAGAAATGCGGTTCCAACTACGATCAGGAGATCATCAATCCCACTATAAGCATAGAAAACCACACTTGCGGCAAGGAGCACCCACCACTGTATTTTCTTTGGTACTATATAATATATCAAAACTGTAACTGCTAAGAATACTATAAATATGTATGATACGACAGACATGCCTTCTCTCCATTTCTTTCTCTTTGTTTCACGCCCGTTTCTGTATGGCTTTTTTTACACCGTACTGAATGTGCTCCAGTATTTTAACAGCAATGTGCAAATGATCGACATTACAAGAATAATGATAAGGGAAATCTTCCAGCCTTCCCGGAACATATACTTTGGTTCCAGTCCATATCCCACCGGAATCGCACGAATCGACGTTGGCAGCATATAAGACAGGTTCACACCAATGGATGCTACGTATATATACGGAATCGGATTCAGCCCACATCCCTGTGTGATTGAGATCACAAGTGGAATCGCAACCGCTGCCGTAGCTGTATTTGAGGTCACATCCGACAACAGTAGTGTTGCAGTCAGAATGATCAGGATCGTTACAAAACCACCCTTCATATCAAGGGAAGAAATCACTTCTCCAAGTGCTTTTGCAACACCTGTTGCATTGATCAGGCTTCCAAGTGCCAGACCTCCGGCAAATATATACATCAGATCCCAGACGATCTTTCCCTGCACCTGTTTCCAGACCATGATCCGTTTTCCCTCTTTATTTGTAAAAAGAAAGGCGATGATCGCACAGATGATAAATACATATGCAGGCTTTAATCCCGGCAATATATCCTGATAAAGCTGTCTGGTAAATGCCAGACCTGTTGCCACTACAAACAGCACAAGTGCGGATTTTTCTTCAAAGCTCATCTTTGGAAGCTTCCGGTACTGTTCCGCAAAATATTCACTGGAACCACCTAACAGATCTGTCTTCTTTACATCACGAAGAATAAATACTACATTGATCAGCATTAAAATCAGCATAACCGGAAGGAACCGGATAACCCAGGAGGAATACATATATTCTTTTCCGGTCAACTGCTGGATATATTCCACCGTTACCAGATTCATAGCCCCACCAAGTGGAGATGCCAGACCACCAAGTCCTGTCGCATAAGCGATCGTCAGCAGGATCTTCGATGCCGTCTTGCTGTTTTTCACGTCATCCATTCCAATATATTTCAGCATAGAAACTGCGATCGGCGTGATCGTTGCGCATACTACTGCATTCGGAAGCACCGCAGATAATACCATTGACAACGCAAACCAGAACACAAGCTGCATTCTAAGACTGTTTCCGATCAGACGCAGAAACGTGATCGCAATTCGTTTGTCCAGTCCTGTATTTTCCCATAATACTGTTATGATCGAAGCTCCAAGCAGCAGCAGAATCGTTTCGTCCGCATAATTCGATATTATGACCTTCATCTCCGCCATAGGAACTACTGCATTGATCGCAATCGGCAAAAACGCCGTTACTGCATAATCTACCGGACCTGTTACCCACCAGTATGCCATCCAGAATACCGTTCCAACTGCTGCCCGTTCTGCAAATGTCGGCAGAACTGAATGCGGTAAAAGAAAGCATGCCAACAGGAATAGAACCGGTCCAAGTAACAAATGAATCAATCGTTTATAATTTCTCATATAATCCTCCAAGCAAGTCCTACTCGATATATTGTTCTTTCTACATAAAAAAAAGAACCCTAATATCGGATTATAAAAATCCAATATTAAAGCTCTATTAAAAATTCGACATTCTTCTATTTATTTTTAAGGTTTTGGAATAAAAAATGTGAAAATACTTCCTTTATTCTTTGTACTTTCAACATAAATCCCTCCCCCATATAACTCAGCAATCTTCATTGCCTGTGAAAGTCCCAGACCAAAGCCTTCCGCATTACGATCTTTTTTTTCTCGATAAAAGCTTTCAAATATTTTGGATATATTTTCTTTCTCTATTCCACAGCCTTCATCCTGAATACGAATATACGACTTTCCGTCTTTCTCTCCACAGGACACATAGATTTTAGCTCCTTCATTGCTATACTTTACAGCATTTGAAAGCAAGTTATTTATAACAATATAGATAAGATTCATATTTGCCTGTATGATAGTCGGCTGAAGGGAATATTCAAATGTAATGTGTTTCGTATCAATATATGCTATATCATCACATGCAGATTCAATTACATCCCGAACATCAATATCTTCTATACTGAATGTTGTCCCCTTTCTATCTATTGCAGTCATCTGAAGCAATTGATCAACCAGATTCTTCATACGGTTTGTCTGTCGCTCAAATACCTCTATACTTTTTATTGCTTCTTTATCCTGCTTCTTTTCTGCCACCTCTCTCGACACCTGGCATTGTGCATGCATAACAGCAATAGGCGTACGAAGTTCATGGGATACATTCGCATTAAATTCTTCCTGACGTTCCAACTCCTGCTGCACTCTCTGGTACAAATGATTATTTGCATCTGTTAACATCTGAAGTTCTTTAAAACATCCTTTATATTCCAGACTATCCGTAAAATCCAGATTCTCCCCGCTCTTTTTTATCGATTCATTCAACTGTCTCATTGGTACAGCGATCAGATATCTTAATAAAAGGGCAAATAAAATAAAAAATGCGCCAACAACTCCTATCACCAAATATGACTGATGCCACAGTTCGCGATAATTGTCTTTCACCGCCTGTTCCGATATCATAGCACATACCAGATAAAAACTGTCATCCTCCGTTCCATTCTTCATTTTTCCACGTCTGGTTGCTACGTAATAACGCTCTCCCTGAAAGGTTACTTTTGTAAGACTCTGTAATCCGATATCAAGCCCGGTTCTGAAATCATCCGGCATTCTGCCATCAAGAAAACTTCCGTCTCTTGACTGTAAAAACACATATACATTTTCGTTATAAGTATCTTTCTCTTCCAGATCGTAAAAATCGCTTTTTATATACGGATTCTCACTCTCATCAAATCCTATATTTTTTTTTGCACGTTTCACTTCCTGCGCCAGTTCTGTATAAGCCAGATATTTAGTATCCTCTGTGATCAGATTCTTCTGCATCAATAAAAGACATATCGTTCCTGCTGCAATGATAAGTCCACAAACAATAACAGTAAAATTAATAAATGAGATTTTCCTTTTTAACATTCCAGTCTATAACCTACTCCCCGGATCGTATGTATCAGTTTTTCCTCAAATGGATCATCGATTTTTCTGCGAAGATATCGAATATATACATCAACTACATTTGAATTGATATCATCATCAATGCTCCATATATTTGCACGAATCTGTTCTCTTGTGACAACAATGTTCTTGTTTCGCACCAGATATTCCAGGATTGCATATTCCCGGACTGTAAGATCGACAGTCACACCATCCCGGACAACCCGGTGATTATTTGTATCAATCTGTAATGACCCATAATTCAAAATGCTGTCATTACTTATATGTACAGTACGAAGCATTACCCTTAACCTTGCGAGCAATTCCGAAAACTCAAACGGTTTTGTCATATAGTCACTGGCTCCTGCATCCAGTCCCCTGACAATATCCTGCGTTTCGGACTTTGCAGTCAAAAAAAGCACCGGAACCTGTATTCCTTCTGCCCGGATTGTTTTTAAAACCGACATACCATCTTTCTTCGGAATCATAATATCCATTATAACTCCATCGTAACTTGCTGTCTCCAGATAATCAAGTGCTGCCTGTCCGTCAAAACAGGCATCTACATTGTAGCCTTCTTTTGTCAGTTTATTACATATTATATGATTCAGATCCAATTCATCTTCAACAACCAAAATGCGCATGGACACAACCTCCCTATCCTAATATACAATGGCATACCATCATTAAAATAAGATTAAAGGGACTGACACCGAAAAATATTTTCAATGCCAATCCCTTTTATCATGCTTATTTTAGTTGTTACCAGGCATTTACTACCTGTTTATATTACTACTTCTCATTTCTCGCTGTCAATTTCTGACCGTCATAGTCAATGATGATCGCTGACTGGGTGGACACTTCACCCGCGAGGATCATACGGGCAACCAGCGTCTCGACATTCTTCTGAATAAAACGCTTCAATGGTCTTGCACCATAGACCGGATCATAGCCCTGATCGATGATCGCACTCTTGGCCTCATCTGTAAGCTTGATCGTAATCTCCTGTCCGGCCAGACGTTTGTTCAGATCCTTGACCATAAGATCAACGATACTGCCGATGTTCTCTTTGCTTAATGACTTAAAGATGATCGTCTCATCGATACGGTTCAGGAACTCCGGACGGAAGTGCTGTTTCAGTTTATTCATAACTGTCTCCCGTATCTCATCAGTAATCTCGCCACCGCCTTCTGCGATATCCACACCACCGATATTCGATGTCATAATGATGATCGTATTCTTAAAGTCTACCGTTCTACCCTGTGAGTCCGTGATACGTCCATCATCCAATACCTGTAATAATACATTGAATACATCCGGATGTGCCTTCTCAACTTCATCGAATAAGACAACCGAATATGGTTTCCTACGAACTGCCTCGGTAAGCTGTCCGCCTTCATCGTAGCCTACATATCCAGGAGGCGCTCCGATCAGTCTGGATACACTGTATTTCTCCATATATTCACTCATATCGATACGAACCATGTTCTGTTCATTATCAAATAAAGCTTCTGCCAGTGTCTTTGCAAGCTCTGTCTTACCTACACCGGTTGGTCCAAGGAACAGGAATGAGCCGATCGGCTTGCTTGGATCCTTGATTCCTGCTTTGGAACGGATGATCGCATCGCTGACATATTCAACAGCTTCATCCTGACCGACAACCCTCTTATGAAGTTCATCTGCAAGATTCAGTGTCTTACTCTTTTCACTCGCCGTCAGTTTGGCTACCGGAATACCGGTCCACTTGGATACAATCTCCGAAATTTCTTCTTCTGATACGACCTCATGTACCAGCTTTCGTTCTTTCTCCGATGCAGACTGCTCTGCCAGTTCCAGCTCTTTCTGAGCTGCCGGAAGTTTGCCATACTGCAATTCGGCTGCTTTGTTCAGATCGTAATTTCTCTGGGCAACCTGAATATCATTCTTGATCTTCTCAATCTCCTCTTTCAGGTTACGGATCTTCTCAACGCCTGCCTTTTCATTCTCCCATTTGGCTTTCAGATTATTTGCTTTATCCTTTAACTCTGCAAGCTCTGACTGTATATCCGCCAGTCTCTGCTTGCTCAGGTGGTCTTCCTCTTTCTTCAGTGCGGCTTCCTCGATCTCAAGCTGCATGATCTTTCTTGTGATCTCATCGACTTCGGCCGGCATGGAATCAAGCTCCGTCTTGATCATCGCACAGGCTTCATCGACAAGGTCGATCGCTTTATCCGGAAGGAAACGATCTGTAATGTACCGATTGGAAAGTACCGCTGCACTTACCAATGCACCATCCGAGATCTTAACTCCATGGTACACCTCATATCTTTCCTTGATACCACGAAGAATGGAGATCGTATCTTCTACCGTCGGCTCATCGATCTGTACCGGTTGGAAACGACGTTCCAGAGCGGCATCCTTTTCAATGTACTGTCTGTATTCGTCAAGTGTCGTTGCACCGATACAATGCAGTTCGCCACGGGCAAGCATAGGCTTTAACATATTGCCTGCATCCATTGCGCCATCTGTCTTACCGGCTCCAACGATCGTATGCAGCTCATCAATAAAGAGGATTATCTCACCTTCTGATTTCTTTACTTCATCCAGAACTGTCTTCAGACGTTCCTCAAATTCACCACGATACTTGGCACCGGCAACCAGCGCACCCATATCCAGTGCGAATATCTTCTTATTCTTCAAGCCTTCCGGCACATCACCTCTGACAATACGCTGTGCCAGACCTTCTGCAACCGCTGTCTTACCTACACCAGGTTCACCGATCAGAACCGGGTTATTCTTGGTCTTACGGGAAAGGATCCGGATCACGTTTCGTATCTCAGCATCTCGTCCGATAACCGGATCGATCTTCTGCTCTCTTGCCCGTTCCACCAGATCGTATCCGAACTTCTCCATTGCTTCATAGGAATCTTCCGGATTCTCACTGTCTACCTTTTTATTTCCTCTGATATCTGCCAGAGCCTTTAAAAATGTGTTCCGATCGATCGCCCATGTTTTAAGCAATGGCTTCACATCGGAATCGGCTTTTTCAATCAGTCCAAGGAACAAATGCTCAACCGATACAAAGCTGTCTCCCATCTGCTTTGCTTCCTTTTCAGCCTGAATGAGCGCCTTTGAAAAATTATTTCCGGCGTACAGATTTCCGCCACTTACTTTTGGCAGTGATGCAAGCTTATCTTCCACCCTATTTACCGCTGCTGTTACATCTATATCGAGTTTTTCAAAAATCTTCGAAATAAGGCTTTCGTCTATCTCAAGCAATCCTGCAAGTAAATGAATCTGTGCAAGCTCCTGATTATCATATTCCAGGGCTTTATCTTTCGCTTTTTCTATTACTTCAAGCGACTTTCTTGTGTATTTGTCCATATCCATAATCATTTACCTCCTGACATATAAAAACTACTGTAATTCAAGATACACTTTCATTACAGTAGTTAACATAACACTTTTTGTTAGCACTGTCAAGAGGTGAGTGCTAATTATTTTTTTATTTTTTCACACACATTTCAGGAATGATCACTGGGTAAAACTCACATCAAAAATCGTACCTCCGGATGGATTAGACCGGACTGTAATTGTCCCATCATGCGCACTTACGATTTCATGAACAAGCGCAAGTCCAAGTCCGACACCACCAAGTTCCCGGCTTCTGGATTTATCCACACGAAAGAACGGTTCAAACACACGCTGCCTGAGTTCCTCCGGGATTCCATTTCCGGTATCCTCTATTGACAGGTAAATATGTTTTTCCTTTTGATATGCGGTCACTGTAACCCGTCCCCCAGAATGATTATATTTTATAGCATTCTCAACAAGATTGTATACCATCCTGTAAATAAGGATATCACTTCCGATCATCCTTATATCCGTGCATTTTCCAATAAGTTTTATATTTTTTTCCTGTGCAAGCGGTTCCAGATCCGCCAATACTTCATCAACAAGAGCATTGACCATTATTACATCGTCTCTCCCCACAGTTTGAAGCTCGCTCATATCCAGAAGAGTTTTTACCATTTTACCGAGTCTGTCATTCTGTTCCGTAACCATCTTTATCGTTTGCTCGGTATCTGCATCATTGCCCGGATGCGGATTGGAATTATATGAATCAAGCTGTATCTGCATTAAAGATAATGGGGTTCGAAGCTCATGTGCCGCATTTGCGGTAAATTGTCTCTGTATATCAAATGCATCCGAGAGACGTTCAAGCATCTTGTTATACGAAACACTCAGTTGGTTCAGTTCTTTAACATTGTTTTCTTCTATTCGTGAATCTGCCAGATTTTGTGCCTGTACCTCTTCAATCTTATCAGAAAACTTACCAATCGGCTTTAGGGCATGTCCACTGATAAAATACGTGGCTACACCACCCAGAAGCGCCAGCAAGGCTGAAATTATCAGACTGTTTTTTTTGTAGTCTGCCTTGTTATTGTACACCTGAACGGAAAAATCATTTGCAAAATCATCCCAGTTATCCTCCGGAATGCTGATATATATTTCATCCGAAGAGCCTCCGTTATCATCTCCCCTGGCATCAACAGTCTCTTGCAGAGAATCAATATAGTACACACCATTTTTATAAATAAGCATAGTCAGACATCCACATATAAGCGCAATATATAATGTAATTATACATGTAAGCCTCCACTGTAGCGACATTCTTTTCATCTGTCGGCCTCCTCCCGTATTTTATACCCTTCTCCCACCTTGTTCAAAATCGGATCATATCCGAGCACTGCCTTAAGCTTTCTTCTAAGCGAAGACATATGTACTCTGATTGCTCCACTAAAGCTGTCAACGGATGCATCCCAGACATGCTCCATCAATTCTTCCTGACTTACCGGTCTTCCCAGATTGAGAAGCAGATATTCTAAAATACCATTTTCTTTTCTTGTAAGGGAAACCTTTTTCCCTTTTGCATATGCCTCACGTTTTATCGTATCAAAGCTTATCCCGCCGCTTTCCAGACATACATCCTTCTGCACAAATTTTCTTCTTGTCAGACTTCTGATACGTGCTTCAAGTTCCTTTATATGAAATGGTTTTTCCATATAATCATTTGCACCTGCATCCAGTCCCTCAACCTTATCCGCGATCTGTCCTCTTGCAGATAATATAATAACCTTTGTCTCCTCATTTTCCCGTCTGAGTTCTCTTAAGATTTCCATTCCATCCATACCGGGCAGATTCAGATCCAAAACGATCAGATCATAATCCTCCGTAAGGATACATTCAAGAGCTTCTTCCCCATCATAACAGGTATCCACTTCATACCCAACACCATACAGGCTTTTCGCAACCATATCACATATTTGTTTCTCATCTTCAACTATTAATAATCTCAAAAATCTATCACCTGTTTCTTAACAAAAATTTTACATCAGTTATTGTATAATACCCAGGTCAGTTGGTCAACAAACACAACAAATGAAAGGAACTACAATATCTTGAAATGCAGAAAAATATCTCAGATCATTTTGCTCATCACAGGAATAGCCATGATCAGCTATGGCGCTGTCAGAGGTGAAGCAGCCACCGTGCTCGGAAAAGCAGTAAAATTATGTCTGGAGTGTGTCGGAATTGGATAAAATTAAGAGATCATTATCAAAAAAAACAGCCAGAATGCGCGGGTGGATACAGGCAGCCGCCACCCTGCTTACCAATATTCATATTTCCAATTTATTTAAAGGTAAAATCTATCAGGGCAAAGCGAAAACAATATGCGTGCCGGGATTAAACTGTTATTCCTGTCCTGCTGCTACCGGAGCCTGTCCTATCGGGGCATTCCAAGCGGTTGTCGGCTCATTCAAATTTAAGTTTTCGTACTACATAACTGGTTTTTTCATTTTACTCGGTGTGATCCTCGGAAGATTTATATGTGGTTTTTTGTGCCCATTTGGATGGTTTCAGGATCTGCTTCATAAAATACCGGGGAAAAAATTTTCCACAGCCAGACTGAAACCGTTAAGATACCTGAAATATATCATCCTGATCGTTTTCGTTATACTTCTGCCGATGCTTGTAACGAACTCCATAGGAATGGGTGATCCGTTCTTCTGTAAGTATATTTGCCCACAGGGTGTTTTAGAGGGAGCTATACCACTTTCACTTGGAAATACCGCTATACGGTCTGCTCTCGGAAAGCTTTTTTCTTTTAAGTGCCTTATTTTAATTACGGTTATTATACTGAGTATTTTGTTCTACAGACCTTTCTGCAAATGGATTTGTCCTCTTGGAGCAATCTATTCATTATTTAACAAGGTCAGCCTTATGAATATCAAGGTTGAAAGCAGCAAATGTGTCGGATGTAACCAATGTTCAAAGGTATGCAAAATGGACGTCGATGTCTGTAAGGCTCCGAATCATCCTGAATGCATACGATGCGGAGCCTGTATAAAGGCCTGTCCAAAAGACGCAATCCACTACCAGTTTATGGGAAAGCCATGTTCCCCAAAGGACATCTGCAATCATCCAAAATCAACAAGTAACAATTAGCCACACTACTATTATTTAAAGGAGCAATTATTTATGAAAACAAAAAGAACATTACTATCTATTATCACTCTCTGTGCAGCATTATCTCTCACAGCATGTAACGGATCAGGAGCTTCCACCACTGAAAATTCACAAAAAGTCCGGACAGAATCCACCACTGAAGCTGTGGACAATTCCAATACAAAGCTGGATGATCTATATCAGCAGGAGAACCAGATCTTTGCAGATCATGCAGATGTATGGAACAAGGCATTCGGCATGATGAATAAAAGCAACGCTGATCCGAGCGGCGATTATGCAGATTATCTGGCCGGCACCGTAGAATCAAACAAGGAAGCCTTTACGGATGATGAACTGAAAACGCTTACCGATGATATTGAAACTATCAGACAGATTGAAGAACAGATATCCGAAATCGAAAATAAAAATACAGGATCAGAAAGCACTGACCAGAAAGACAGTTCCGAAGAAACCTCCCCTTTCAAGAGTTTCTCCGGTAAGGATTTTGATGGTAATTCTGTTGATGAAAGCCTGTTTTCCAATAATGCGGTAACTGTCGTTAATTTCTGGTTTACCGGCTGCAAGCCTTGTGTCGCAGAATTATCCAAGCTTAATGAATTAAACGATGCCATCAAATCGATGGGAGGCGAAGTAGTAGGTATCAACACAGAGACCTTTGACGGAAACGAAGATGCTATCAAAGAAGCTGCAGCCATTCTTGACAGTCAGGGTGCCAAATACCGCAATATTTCCATTGACTCTGATTCAAACGCAGGTAAATATGCCTCCGACATCATGGCATTTCCTACAACCATACTTGTCGACAGAAATGGTAATATTGTCGGAGATCCTATGCTCGGCGGTATAGATGACCAGAATAACTATGACACTCTTATGAAACAGATTCAAACAGTAATCGATGCTGACAAATAGAATGAATAATCAGATTCAGGGGCAGGATAAAAAGCAAACTTTTTATCCTGCCCCTGATTGCATTCTTAATCATGCTCCTTTACAATCAATTGACCATACAATAAATATATCCGGGAATATACCTGCTGCTGCAATTAACTCTGCCTTGTCTAACAAAACAACCATTTCACTTCGCAATATATTATTTTGTTATCTTGATCTTCTTTACTGTGCTGTACTTACCATATACCTTCCTGCCTGTGGAATCCTTCTTATATGCACGAACCCGTACATAATAGGTCTTTCCTTTTTTCAGCTTCTGTATGGTCTTCGTTCTCTTCGTTGTATTGACAACCTTTTTACCCTTGGTGAACTTAGAATTGGTCGCATATGTGATCTGATATCCCTTTGCCCCGGATACCTTTGAATACCTCACAACCAGATTCTTGCCCTTCGTATTCATAACCTTAAGTCCGGTTGTCTTCTTCACCTTTACCTTCGACCACTTCGCATATATGGTATAATTTTTCTTTGAACCTTTCTTGATCGAAGTGATTTTCTTCGTGCATTTACGATCTGTATACCAGCCCTTGAATGCATATCCCTTCCGGGTCGGTTTCTTTAATACAACCTTCTTCGCTGATGTATAGGTCTTCGGATTCTTCTTGTTATTCTTACCCTTATTTAACTTATATGTAATCTTATACTTCTTCTGGCTTAACTTACTAACCTGATGTTTCTCTGTCTGTTTACATACGGAACAGGTTCTGCTTTCTTCCCCTGCCTTTGCGGTAGTCGGCTTCACTGTCACTGTCCATGCAGTCCAGATATGACCCTTTGCTGCTATACTGACATTCTCCTGCACCGTCTTTCCACAGGTATCACAAACATAATGTCCGCTTCCTGCCATCGTACAGGTTGCTTCCTTATCTGTTATCAGACGTTTTGCCTCATGATCACAGATAAGCTGCGCCAGCTCTCTTATCTCAACCGCTCCACATACAGAACAGGTTCTTGTTTCTTCTCCTGCCGCATCATAGGTAGCAGGTGTAACAACCTTCCATTCTCCACAGGTATGTTGATCCGCAAATTCAACCACGATCTTCTGTGGTTTTGTTACATTTTTGATCGTATACTTTCCATCTGCAAATTCTATCCTTGTGCCATTTGCAGATACAAGAACACATCGACCGGCTGCAGCCTTAACTGTAAAGGAATAATCCTCGCCATAACTGATCGTTTCTCCCTCTTTCTCCGGAAGGATCGTATAATCATTCCCACCGGATGGGATCGTAACCTCATACCGGTTCGGGATCACATCTTCTGCTTTCACATCTATGATGTAGTCTTTTCCAATGTTCTTAATGGTATAGCATCTGCCATCTGTCTTAAGTGCCTCTGCCACTTCATCAGACAGTTTATAATAGTTGCCATCAAATCCCCTCACCGCTTCGTACACATAGACAACCGCATGGGCATTGCTGTATCGATCTCTTGCCGATAATGTATAGTCTGAGTCTTCAACTACGTCGCCACCTGTCTCTTCCAGATAGTCCCGCGCATTCTCTGTAAGTGTAACTCTGTAATACTCGATGATTCCGTCAGGTTTCGTATTTGTCGCTCTGTTCATCGAAAGCTTAAGATCCCGACCGGTTACATCCGATTCCTCTAATCTGACACCGACTGTTTCACTCTCTGCCTTCCAGTTATTCTCATAGTACTTTATGGCTGCTAACTGATATTCTGCCTCTTCTAATTTCTCGAACCGATAAGAGCCATCTTCTGCTGATGTCGTCTTTTTTGTATCATCGTTTCCTTTTAATTTAACTGTTACACCCGGCACAGGATTGCCTTCCGGATCGCGAACAGTTCCGGAGATCGCATAGGTCTCTATATTCTTTTCAAAGATTGCTGTGTAGGTCTCGCCCTCAAAAACACCGTTTACCGCAGTTGGATAGAGTCCGGTTATGGAATAGGACGGACTACCCTCCTTGCTGTCAACCCACTTCACGAAATGCCAGCCAAGATCTGCTACCGGAAGAACTCCCTTTGGCGTTCCGCTTACTGCCTTGATCGTCTCTGTCAATTCACCGGAACCGGTCTCGTCACCTACCCATTTTACTGTTCCATGCTCGCCGGCCTTGTAGGTAAATGTAACCTCTGTTTCCTTTGTTGTAATCTCTACCGTATGATTTGCCGAGATATCGGATATCGTATAATTGCCATCCTCATCCGGCGTCAATGTCTTGCCTTCTAAGCTTACCCCTTCTAATATGCATCCTGTATCCGGTGTTACTGTAAATACAACAGTCTCACCGGTCTCGGTGATAAGCTCTTTCACTTTCTTCTTATCAACGCTTGCCGATGCATAACTACCTTCCGTCAATTTAAATTCCAGAGTGTACAGGTCATATGCTTCTGCATATACATCCTTATCTGTAGTTAATACATGCGTGAAATCATACAAGGTCGTAAGTTCCTTATCTTCATACCAGTCGAATGTATGAATCGTATCATTCTTTCCTGTTACAGTCGGTGCCTGGGTCTCGGTAACTGCATGGTTGTAATTCGTATATCCATATCCTGCAAGATCTTTACCACCGGTCGTATAATGGAAGGTCATCTGCATAACGCTTCTACTTGTTTCTTCCTCTGTTAAATCAAGATACGGATATCGTTCGATTTCTGCTCCGCTTATTATCTGTTTCCATACAAATAACTGCTTTCCTCCGGAAGCCTTCAGATCTTCATTGATACCATTCTGCAGCTTCCAGGCAGCCTTACCGGATTCAAAATCTTTCACTGTCATAGCTTCATTATCAGTAAATGTCACCTTATGTCCCTTCAAATCCATGGAATATCCGTAAGCTTTCACATCAATATCTCCCACATAACAGCAGGCAGATACCACTGCATTTCCCAAATAAGATGAAACACAACCTGCAATAGGCGCTGCAAATGCATGCGGTTCATTATTCTGGAAGCTGGTTGCAACATTTGTTGTCTTTATATTCGTGGAATAATTATAGCAGTCTCTTATCAGAGCATTCTCTACCCCTCCTACAATTCCTCCGGTATGGGAACCACCTTCAACGTCTCCTGTATTATAACAGCCGTAGATCGTACCCTTACTACATATTGCATAAGCAGCAATACCTCCGGCGCAACTGTCCGAAGCTGTAACAGCTCCTGTATTATAACAATAATAGATTCCATACTGTGACAGAGAAACCGGAACCAATTCCTCCGCTTCCGCAGAACCGCTTCCCGAATCATCTGAAGATCCGCCGGATGTATCTTCCCACCCCCCAATGGATGGATTTACGATTATTACATCACCGCCTTCTGCCACACCGGTTCCTGCTGCAATACCTCCGACATATGTTCCTGTAAGTGCTCCTTTATTATAGCAGTTAGCAACATATCCCTTGTTATCTCTTACAATACCGGCTGCCTGACCGGTTGATGTAATTGGCGCTTCATTATAACAGTTCAGGATCTTGCCATTATTCCAATCACAAATTCCTCCCACATCTCCGCTAATGCGTCCTCCGGTATTATTGATTGCTCCACGATTGACACAGTTTTTTACAATGCCATAATTCATATCTACTATGCCAAAGCAATTTTCACGCTGTTTATCGATCCATTCTACATCTGCTGTATTCACACAGGCATCCATAATTCCATAATTCTTATATACAAAAACAGCACCGCCATGCCCACAATATTTTGTGCGCAGTCTTCCGGCTGTACAGTTCGTAACGGATCCATTATTGAATCCTGCAAATACTGCACATGCAGTTGCATAAGACTTCTCGATCGTCAGATTCTTTAAAGCTCCCGATCTGCCAATATATCCGATCAGTCCGCCCTGATTATCATATCCCGGATTTTTCCGATACAAGCCCCGGATCGTCTTATGATTTCCGTCAAAAATTCCCTGATATATAATGTTATATTTCGTAAAGTTTACATTATAAGATCCGAGAGATGGCCAGTTGATCACATTTGTCGTTTCATCTGTCCATAAATCCCATTCACTTGTATCATTCATCTCGATATCATTGCAAAGAACGACATTCTCCGACAGATGTGCCGTAGCATCATCTCCGTTTCCATTTACATAATCAGCAAACCAGTATAACTGTCCAGCATTGCTTACTGCATAGTATCCTATGTAGTTTTCGTCTAATCCAAATGCCTTACAATTCTCTGCCGTGACCTGCTCAGCCGGCTGATAAGAACCATCCACCGTTGCAAATCCATTTTCATCATAGGTCAAGCTCTTGCTGACTTCTCCACATGTACTACATTCTGCCGTATAGGTATATATGCCATCCTTTACACCGGTCAACTTCCAGCCCGCCTTTTCCTCATGGAAAGTGATGTGATCTCTTGGCACACCAAAGGTCTCCGTCAGGCATCTGTAAATCTCAAATGAATGTACTGTATAATACATCATCTTTAAGCTTTTCCCTATCGTCTCTTTCGATGTGGTTCCATAATCTGTTAAAGTTAACTGCAAAGAATCCTTGTCTGTATGCGGGATCTCCACTATCGTTCTATTCCACGAACCACAAAATACATTCATATTTAACTCTTTTAAAGAAAGAGGCAGCTTAATCTCACGTTGTTCTTTCAGATTTGTATTATTTTCTTTATATGTAGAAAATAAGCCTTCCGGCAAGGTCTTCAAGGCACATCCGTCTTCAAATGTTATGTCCTTGATTTTTGCATTTCCGCCACCATCCAATGAAGTCCCTGTAAAATTCGTCAAGCATTTTGGATATTTAAGGCTTCGCAGATTACTGATGCTGAATGCCCGGGTTCCAATGGTAGTCACGTTCTGCATATACGGCAGCTCGGTTATATATATATAACGGAACGCTTCATTTTTAATTGTCTTAACACTGTCCGGAATCCGGAGTGATGTTACCATTGAGCATCCCATGAAAGCCTGCTCTTCAATCGTCTCTAACCGATTAGGAAGTTTTATATCGGTAACATTCCCGCAATATGCAAATGCTGCTTTTCCAATTGATGTCACGGAATCCGGAATCACGATCTCCTGCAATCCGTCACAATCATAAAATGCACATATACCGATCGTTGTGACTGTGCCAGGAATCACAAGCTTCTCTATCTGATCCAGATTTCGGAATGCTGATTCTCCGATCGTTGTAAGTCCTTCCGCTAATTCAACATCTTTCAAAGCGTAACAGGCATAAAAAGCTTCCTTTCCTATGCTTTCAACCTTTGAGCCTTTTTCGAACCGGATTGTCTCAAGATACTGTGAATTATAAAAGCACCTCTCCGGTATCGTTTCAATGGAAGCCGGAACCGTAAATTCTTTTAAAGACTTACAACCGTAAAGTAAATATTGAACATTCTTTCCAAATGAAGTAAGCTTGCATCCTTCCTCAAATGTAATCTTCTCCAGTGACTCATCCATATAGAACATGCCATGATTGAACGAACCTGAATTGAATTCTGTAACAGATGCCGGAATCGTGATCTCCTTCAGCTTCTTCTGTTGCTGCACCAGTGCTGTTGTTAATTTCTGCATTGTACTTGGAAGATAGATATATTCATACTGGAGATTTTCTGGTGGACTATATACATTAAAATATGTCAGTCCTTCTCCAACTTCTACCTGCACGATATTGTACTTGGCAAATACGTCTGCATAACCTGAGAATACACTAAACTCACCAGCCCTGCTGCTGTTTGTATCTACGCCTCCATATGTGATCGTAGCAATATATTTTTTCACTGATGAATCTTCTGTATCCACTGCATCTGCTGTGTCTGCCGTAGCTTCCGTATCTGCTGTATTTTCTGCAGCTGCATAGATCCGCCATATATTTCCGTTGTTATCTTTTTCCTCCACCAATGGTTCACCAGTCTTCTGATAGTGATATCCGGTTTCTTCATTGGTTACTTCACCAGTATCTTCACCAGATTCTGCCCCGGCCGCGTCATCTGTCTGTGCATACGTTGTCATTGACCCATAAAGTGTTATGGGCGTCGCAACCGCAAGCATAGCAAGCATGGCGGCTGCCAGATAATGCTTTTTTCTCTTTGTTTTTAATTTACTCATATTTACCTCCCTTTCATTCATGCACGTATCCCTTATATCCCTAGTACCCCTGCATCCTGTTATACGGATGCTGTCGCATAGTTTATGATCATTTCCTTTAAACGTATCAGCTCCGGCATATAATCCCTGTTATCCTCTGCGCCCCATATAAAGCCTCCCGCGTAGTAGGTACATGCTGCCATCATCGTATGTACGGTCACACGCATAAATTCATCCTCCGGTATATCCGTGCGAAGGGTATGATCTTCCTTTGCTTTCTCATACATCATATGCAATCGAGTATCAGCCGAATACACCGACGCATGAAGCTTCTCAAGCTGTTCCGGATCTACGCCCTCATGTGTGACGTAGTGATTAAAGTTATCATTGTACTGAAGCAGTTCCTTATGGTTCAGGTACATTTCAATATAACTGTCCAGCGTGAATATGAATCGTCCGACTGCCGGAATATCCTGAACCGATGAGATTGGTCTGTTCTGATCCAGCTCGTCCAGATATGCTTTCCACTGTGCCGCACAGACTGCAATTACAAGCTCTGTCTTATTCGAATAGCACCGGAATAAGGTCGCCCTGCCGATACCGACCGCCTCAGCGATCTCGCCCATACTTACCGCTTCAATCTTCTTTTCTACAAAGATTCGAAATGCAGTATCCAGGATCCGCTGTCGACGTTCATTTTCTTTTGCTTTTTGTTTCTCTGATTTGTTCATTACCGTGTTCCTTTTTTGATACGTACTGTATCATTAATTTTATAAGAAATAAAATATAATGTCAATACTCATAAACACATCTTATATATAAGTCAAGGATTTTTTCTGACCTCAAAAAAATTAGGCAGCCCTGCTTTGTAGGCTGCCTGTCTCTATTTAAGCTCCAGATATTTCTTAAGCTTTGGCTTTTTCTTTTTATAGTATTCCTGCATCTTCTCCACCAACAGGGTGAGGTAGCGGAACAGGGATTCTGCCGCGAATCCGAATACCACCATAAGCAGTACGCAGATATTTGACAGATCAGTCAATGCAAATAACTTCTTCAGGAAAAATCCTGAGAATATAAATCCAACGATGTTCAGTCCGATCACACCATATTTCATCTTGTTTAACGGCTCACTGATCTTAAACAGGATCATAAAGCCAACAACGCAAAGCACCATTGTTGCGATCGTACCGATGCTTTCTTCCGGCAGGGCAAATACCTCACCGCAAATCACTAACGCGCCAACCGCAATTACGTCAGTAAGGCCACCCGGAAATGCTTTGAACATGACATTTGTAAGGAAATGTCCTTTGATCCGGTCTCTGTTCGGTTCAAGTGCAAGCAGAAATCCGGGAGCACCGATCGTAAACATACTGACCAATGAGATCTGCGCCGGTTCCAGCGGATAGGTGATCATAAAGATAACCGAGAACAGCGACATCAACAGTGAGAATATATTCTTAACAAGGAACAGGCTGGCGGAACGCTGTACATTATTTACAACCCGTCGTCCTTCGTATACCACATCCGGCATATGTGCAAAATCGGAATCCAGCAGAACGACCTGTGCTGCCTGTGTTGCAGCTTCACTACCGGATGCCATCGCCACGCTGCAGTCCGCATCCTTCATTGCAAGGATATCATTGACACCATCACCTGTCATCGCCACGGTATGCCCCTGCTTTTTAAGTGCCTGCACAAGCTTCTGCTTCTGCTTCGGTGTCACACGACCAAAAACCGTATATTCCCGTACGGCTTTTTTGATCTTTGCATCCGTATCAAGTGTCGTTGCATCCACATAGCTTTCTGCGTTGCCAATACCCGCCTGAACTGCGATCTGTGATACCGTCTTTGGGTTATCACCGGATATAACCTTGATCGCTACATCCTGACTCTTAAAGTATGCAAAAGTCTTTACCGCATTTTCACGGATCGGATTTGCCAGTGCCACAAAGCCAAGCGGTGTTACTCTGTCTGATAATCCATTTGCAATACTGCTTCCTTCATATCTTCCAAATAACAGTACACGATCTCCCTTTTCAGCATAAGGAAGGATCTCTTTCTCGATTGACGCATAATCATCCCGCATGATAAATTCCGGTGCGCCAAGCAGATAGATGCCATCCGAAAATGTAATACTACCGTATTTCAAACTGGATGAAAATGCCAGACGGTCAAGCGGTACTCTGTGTTTTCCGGCACTACCGTCTGCCTCATCGGCATATTTCTTCAATGCCTCCATCGTAGCGTTATTATCCTGTGACGCTGCTGTATAATCAATCAGCAGCCCCTTTAATTCATCTGTCGTCTTTAGCGGATTCCGGCTGTCCTTACTTAAGAATACATCCTTGATACTCATAACCGGTTCTGTGATCGTTCCGGTCTTATCCACGCACAGCACATCGACACGCGCCAGTGTCTCGATGCTTTTCATATCGTGCAGCAGGACTTTTCGTTTTGCCAGATTCATCGTACTAAGTGCCAGTGCGATCGTAGTAAGAAGATATAAGCCCTCCGGGATCATACCAAGGATAGCTGCAACCATAGAGGTTACACTCTTCCGGATCGAATCATCATTTACGAAATGACTCTGCCAGAACAGGATGAGCCCGATCGGTATAATGATGATACCAACCCATTTTACGATCAGATTGATCGACCGGATCATCTCGGACTGTTCGCCGCTTCCCATGGTCTTTGCTTCCATGCTGAGTTTTGAGATATAGGATTCATTTCCGACCTTTTCGAGTCTGGCATAGCATTCACCGGACACCACAAAGCTGCCGGACAACAGAGAACTGCCGCTCGTCTTTTCTACCTCGTCCGCTTCACCGGTAAGGAGGGATTCATTTACCTGAATGCTACCATCGATAACAACCGCATCTGCACATATCTGCTTTCCGGCTGTCAATAAAATAACATCATCCTTTACCAGTTCTTCTGAACGGATCTGCTGCAAAACACCGTCTCTGACTACATCTGCATGAGGTGCATTTAAGAAATTCATTTTTTCCAGTGTCTTCTTCGCACGCAGCTCCTGTATGATACCGATCAATGTATTACCTATGATGATCGGTAGAAAGGTCAGGTTCCGAAAGGAACCAACAAGGATCAATAATACTGTGATAATAAGAAATATTAAGTTAAAGTATGTAAGTGTATTCGACAGAATGATCTCTTTCGTCGTTTTATCCGTCGATATATCGGTCTGATTCGTCAGCCCTTTTTCGATTCGTTTCTTTACTTCGTTTTCTGTCAGTCCCCTGATCGAAGGATTGATCTGATTTGCATTTGTATCGTCCATAAGATTTCCTCTCTGGTCTGTGTTCTTAAAACTTTTACACCATTCTACTACATTCTTATGGAAAGAAAACGAAAATAATTGTTAAATTTTGTTAATTCTTTATTCTTCCTTGTTCAGTCGATAGCCGGCTCCCCAGACAGTCTCTATGATCTGTGGATTTCTGGCATCATCCTCGATCTTTTCCCGCAGGCGGTTGATGTGCACAGATACCGTCGCCGCATCCGAAACATAATCAAAGCCCCAGATACTTTCAAACAGTTTTTCCTTTGAAAATACGATATTCGGATGCTCTGCAAGAAAACGAAGCAGTTCAAATTCCCGGTTCGGCAGCTTCTGTTCCACTCCTTTTTTATATACCTTCCAGGTCTTTGGCTCGATCACCACATCACGAACAATGATCTGATCCTGTTTTGGTATCTCCACTGCCTCCTCCCGATGGGTAATCAGACGTTCGTACCGTTTCAGATGGGAGCGTACCCTTGCAACCAGCTCTGATGGATCAAACGGCTTCGTGATATAATCATCTGCTCCAAGTCCAAGCCCACGGATCACATCAACCGCTTCCGTTCTGGCTGTCACCATCAGGATCGGTATATCGATCTCATCCCTGACCTTTCTGCAGATATCATACCCACTGCAGCCGGGAAGCATGATATCTAACAGCACCAGATCATACCCACCATGCTCCAGCTCCGGCATCACCTTTATTCCATCGGTCACGATCACTGCTTCATATCCATTGATCTCCAGATAATCCTTTTCTAACTGTGCGATCTTCTCATCATCCTCCGCGATCAAAATCTTTGCCATAATATCCTCCCTGTTTTCCTGTCTCTCAGAACAAATTACTATATCGTGAGCATAGCTCACTCAATGCATTCGAAAAATCATGCACTGCACGATCCCGGAATTTCACGATCCTTTTATGCCAGTTCAAAATACAGATGCAGCTTCAGTCCATGATCATTTTCTGCTGTCACAGATCCATTATGCCGTTCCATAATATATTTTACAACATATAAGCCAACTCCGCTTCCCTTTTTATTCCGGGCTTCATCACAGCGGTAAAACCGTTCAAACAAATGCGGCAGCTTGTCCTCCGGCACTCCGGTGCCATTATCCTTCCAGACCAGCTCGACATACCGCTTTGTCTTTTTCTGTTTCTCTCCTGTACCGTCATTTTCTTTGCTGTCTTCTGATACATCCGCCATAAACCCTGACTCTGTCACCTTGCAGGATACCTGAATCGCAACCGGCGTTACATCTGCATATTTGAGACTGTTTTCCAGCAGGTTGTCAAAGATTCTCCGAACCTGCTCGACATCGATCTTTGTCTCCGGCATCATACCATCGCTTTCAAATGAAAAAGTAACCTTTTCCTTATCATACACCAGTTCTTTCTGTGCAAGATAGGCATTTGTATATTCCGCAAGGTCGACCGGGACCAGTGAAAATGGCATCTGACCACTCTCCATTCTGGAGAAATCAAATAACTTCTGCAGAAGCACATTCATTTCCTCTGTCGATTCATATGCTGTTTTCAGATACAGCTCTTTCTTCTGTTCTGTATTTGCCACACCATCCAACACGCCCTTGATATAGCCCTGTATGGATGTAAGAGGGGTTCTCAGATCATGGGAGATGCCGGTCACCATATCCGTTCTGGCTTTCTCATAACGGATCCTCTGCTCCTTGTCAGCAAGGATCGTTTCCTGCATCGTATTAAAGGTATCGATCACATGCTCCAGTTCTTCTTCCCCATGATATTCGATCCGTTCATTCAGATCACCATTCTGGATCCTCGTTGCTCCGGCAACCAGCAGATCCAGTGGTTCCATCACCAGCCGGTTCATTCTTCGTGTAAAAAATGCAGACAGACCAAGCAGAACTCCGATCGCACAGATACAGATCACAAACAGGACAAGCAGCAGCAAAAAGAACGACTGATGAACCGTCTGCTTCGCCCAGTCCTTGACCTCTTTTTCAAATGCCAGACTTTCCGGAGACCGGTTCTTGTCATGCCCATGTCCGCTTTCCTGCTCATCCGACCCTGTCTGGTCTCCATTCGTTTCTGAATCCGATCCGTTTTCCTGCCCGTCCGTTACTGCATTTTCAATTGTCTCTGCAACTCCCGTGTATTCCATTTTATCAAACTGCTTTTCAAATGCATCCTCAAACATGACCAGCACAAACAGTACTACTAATACAAGTCCGATCAGTGCCAGAAATAATATCATCATGTTGGATCGAAACATTCTCTTTTTTAATGACATAACCCTCATTTCCTTTCTGCTATCTTCTAAAAATAAAGTTAACTCTCAAACATCTCCGCATCTTTTTTATACAACTTTTTTCTTAACAACAGATATGCTCCCACACCACAAAGGATGCCGACCAGAAGTCCTCCTAAGATATCGGTTGGATAATGCACATACAGATATAATCTGGAAAATGCGATCAGCACTGCCAGTATCAGTGCCATATACCAGCAACGCTCTTTTGCAAGAAACAACGCCGTCACTGCTGCAAAGGAAGCTGCCGTATGTCCGGATGGAAATGAGTAATCTGACGGCTTCTTTACCAGCAGCGAAATTGCTGTATTTACGTCAAACGGTCTTGTCCTTGCTACCGCATTCTTCAATATACCATTGCATAATATCACATCAAACACCAAGGCAAGCGCCATCAATATTCCTGTTTTTCTATGCTTCTTACTGAGTAAGAGCACTACCGTAAGCGCGATCCAGATCATCCCGGCATTTCCAAGCGTCGACACAAATGGCATCACTGCATCAAGCACCACATTTCTTATGTGCTCCTGTATAAAATCTAAAACTGTTAATTCCATCTGATTCATTTTCTGTCCTCCTGCCTGTATGCACAAGCCCTCTGCTTATACCAGTGATCCTTGTTTCTTCACTTCAGCCAATGGTTCCTGTGTGTTTATTTCTTCCATAATATGTGCTTTCCTGTAAATAACATCCAACTGTCTGCCTGTCTCGCTCAGACTGTGCTCCAGTGCGGTATTTCTACCTTCAACAATAACATGTTCCATATCATTATTAAATATTTGATTTAATTTTTTTACATACATCTCAATACTGTCTGCCTTGTAAACCTGCTTCCCGTCAACGAGCCAGCCCTGATAAACCGGTATATCCCGCACAAGCACCGGAATCTCACAGGCAAGCGCTTCCAGTACCACGATGCCCTCCGTTTCCTCCTGACTGAAAAATGCAAACGCATCCGCTCCACAATATGCATCCCGCAGATCATCTGCCCCAACATATCCAGCAAAGGTAACATTCGATGGTTTCTTTCGGATCGCCGTCCGGATCTCATGTGGAAGCAGTACATTTTCCGTGTCTCCAAACCAGATAAACTGTGTATCCGGCATTTGCCCGGCTACAGCAAGGAACTCAAGAATCCCTTTCCGTCTGATGAGATGTCCCACAGATATTACAACCCTTGTTGTTTCATCCAAGCCATATCTGGCACGGAATCTTGCGCCTGCGTCCTGCCGGTATTCAAAGAAATCCGTATCAACGCCATTTGTGATCGCATATATTTCTTTCTTTATTCCATATTGTTTTAATATGGATCTGGAATACTCCGTCGGCGTCAGTATCACATCACCAAGATTATAACAAAAACAGATCCATTTCCTGAACAGTCCTGCCAGAGCATTTGACCCGATAAATGAATTTCTGAAATCCTCCATCGTAGAATGTCCATAATAAACGACCTTTTTTCCATGAAGCTTTGCCAGACAAGCAGCGAACACGGAGTCAGGAAATACCGTGTTGATATGAACGGCTGCTGCTTCTCTCCAATGATCTGTAACCGGTATACCTGCCCGTATAAGCATGCCCTCCTGATGCTCCACTGCTTTACCAACACCACTCTTTTTTACAATTCCAAAACCACCTTTATATACATGTATTTTCATTTGCATTCTCCTCCATCTATAACTGTTCTGTTCCTATCCGAAAAACTGCTGAAATACCACCGTAAGTCCCAGACTATATAAAGCAATCGAAAATGGCTTGCCGAGCAGTATAACAAGGCTGAACTGCTTCCAGCTCATCGTCGTTGTTCCTGCTAGGTAACACAGGAAATCATCTGGTGCGACCGGAAAGAAGATCGCAGCCGCGAACAGCTTTAAAAATCGACGCTCCTTTTCCGTCCATTCTTCATATTTGCAGATCAGCTTATGTGGAAACAGCTTATACAAAACCGGACGCCCCAATGCTTTTGTTATGCCAAATGCAATCATCGAGCCAATACAGATTCCTATATAATTCCACCAGAAACCATACCATGAGCCAAACAACAGAACACCTCCAAGGCAGCTGATCCCACCAGGCAGGATCGGGATCACCACCTGTACGATCTGTACAAGGATAAAAAGAAATACCCCAAATGTTCCACTCCGTTCCACAAATGCCCGAAGTGCATCTACTGATTGCAGGATGCCTGCTTTATAACAAAACCATGCCGTAACTCCACACACAAGGAGGCTTACAATACTTATAATTTCTCCAATCGGACGCATTTTTACATTTTCTTCCTTCTCCATATCTGCCACCTCCCTGTGATATATTTCTCAGTTGCCGGAGATTCTTGTCTTCGCACGACCTTTCATCGGCATCTCAAATGTATGCTCTCTGCAAATACTCCAAAGCAACCAGATCAATACGGCAGAGACACCTGCACCGATCAGAATATAACCGATCATCGCACCGCTTACTGCTGTGATCTGTAAGAGGGATGGGAACAGGAACAGTGCAAAGAAAGTTCCAACAACCATAGTGATCGAGATAAATATTCGAAGTTTGTTAAATGGATGACAGCTTTTTACCACTGCTGCCATTGAAATCAGGATCAATATCAGATAAGTCGCTGTCTGTCCCTGATGAACGATAAATGGCTGCACACAGGTTGAAAGCGCGATCATGACCGCTGCCGTGATGCCAAATGGTGCCGCATTTTTAAGTGCGGTCGACAAAAAGCGGCCTTTGATCCTTCTGGTATCCGCTTCCACAATCGACAGGAAGGATGGATATGCTTCTATGCAGGCATCGATCAATGTGATCTGGATCGGTATAAATGGAAATGGCACATTTTTGATCAGACAGAAAACAGATACCAGTAAAGAATATATCGTCTTGATAAAAAAAACGCCTGCTGTTCTTGTTACGTTATTTACAACTCTCCGTCCTTCCATCACAACCTTTGGCAGATATGTAAAATCCGAATCCAGAAGGACGATCTGCGCAAGCTGTCTGCTTGCATCACTGCCATCAGCAACCGCGATCGAGCAGTCTGCTTCCTTTAATGCCAGAAGATCATTGACCCCATCTCCGGTCATGGCAACTTGATGTCCCATAGCCTTCATCGCATGTACCAGCCCCTGCTTCTGTCCGGGTGACACTCTGGCAAATACAGAATAATTGTTACAAAGCACATCATAATCAACATCCTCATCCAGCTCTGACATGTCGATCACCTGATTCCAGGTATCCAATCCTGCCCTCTTTGCGATCATGGCAACAGTCTTTGGATGATCTCCGGATATGATCTTGATATCGACGCCTTCCTTTTTGAAGAACTTCAATGTTCTGGCAGCATTTCTCCGGACCCGGTCTTCCATGATAACGCCATATAATGGTTCAATATCAGCTGGAAGATGCTCCGTATCTGTCCAGATACGACCAATATATCCGATAACTACGACCCGTCTTCCATGCTCCATTTCCTGTTCCAGATTCTCCGGTATCGATGGCAGCAGCCGGTCAGGTGCTCCTACAAATACAGTACCTGCCTGATCCAGGCTGACTGCTCCCCATTTCCGTTTTGATGAAAATGGAATCTTATGAACAGCCTGATAATAAGACTTTACCTGAAAGAAATCCGTAAGTGCCTGAAATGTCACATTGTTATCATCACTGGCCGCCAGATACGAACCGATCAGCCCATCAATCTCAGCCTTTGAAAATCTGCCCAATGGAATCGCACGCTTTACCTCAAGCTTACCATCTGTCAGAGTTCCGGTCTTATCCAGACATAATGTATCAATATGCGCCAGGGTTTCCAGTGAATAGATATTCTGAACAAGGATCTTCATCTTTGCCAGACGGATCACACCTGCAGCAAGCGATACTGCAATCAGAAGCACCAGTCCTTTTGGAAGCATACCGAGCAGTGCCGCTGATGAAGATACCACCGTATCTGCCATAGACATATGCCGTACAAATAATGCTTCTATAAATAACAATACTCCAAGCGGGAGTATCAGACAGCTTGTGAAGCTGGTCAGACGATTCATGGATCCAAGCAGCTCCGATGCTGTCTTTTTCTGCTGTTTTACTTTATTTGCAAGGCGCGTTGCATAATTTTCATTTCCAACATGAATAACCTTTGCATAAGCTTTGCCGGATATAACAAAGCTTCCGGATAACACCTGTTTTCCTTTTTCTTTTATGACCGCATCACTTTCTCCGGTCAGCAATGATTCATTTACTTCCAATTCCCCGGAGACGATCACTGCATCATTGCCGATCTGATCTCCGCTGGATAAAACAACCAGATCATCCGGTACGATCTCTGTCATATCTACGATCTGCTCTTCACCATTTCTTCTTACCCGTACCTTTGGGCAGTTCAATATCGACAACTCATCCACCAGCTTCTTTGCTTTTAACTCCTGCGCAATACCGATTGCAATATTTAAAATGATGATTCCGATGAACAGCATATTGGAATATGCTCCAACCAGAAACAGCATGACCGCGATTCCAAAATTCAGGAAATTAAATAATGTAAATATATTCTCGGACAGGATCCGTTTCGTACTTTTGGTAATCGATAGAGCCGCTCCTGTCTCGTATGTCCGCTGCCTCTCGACAACCTCATCCGTTGTCAGCCCATATAATCGTTCATCCATATTCATATATCCTCCTTCTATCCTTTCTGCCGTTTTCATATCCGGCATCAGTCTGCTATCTTTCTTTTTATCAAGACTACCATGTGCAGCTAAATATTCCGGTAGAAAGAGTTAAACAAAATATAAACAACAAAAAAAGAAAAACAGCATATCAATTATCCTGTAAGATACTTTCGCAGAACTTACTTCATAATCGATATACTGTCTTTTTTGTTTTATCCAAATGGCCGAAACCACTATGTATTACATATTTACTTTTTTCCCCGCAGGATCTTCACACCACGAACGACCATGAATATTCCTACGATCAACAATGCTGCCGACATTACAGTTGAGAACAATGAACTCATAACAGCCATAAGGCTTTCTGTCTGAATAAGCATGACAATAAAACTAAGCACGATAATGCTGTTTGCCAATATAAAACAACCTCCGACCACAATGCACATAATACCGGCATAAATATTTGCACCTTTCTGAACTGCTGATCCAATCTTTCTTGCTTTCTCCTGCTGCTCAGAATCCATACCCGCACTGTTCATCATCCGATCAAATTCCGGTGATAGTCCACTTCCATATCCTGCAGCATCATCATTTATCTGACTGGTATAGACTTTATTTTCCGCACTTCCTGAATATGGTGTGCCCGGAGCAGCCGTGCCCCAATGTGATGTTTCCTCACTTTTGTCTGTTATTACGTCTGTCGGCTGACTGCCATACTCTCCATATGAGCTGTTGTATCCAGACTGGCTGTCATAATTTCTATATTGACTGTTATATTCGCCGTCATAACTTCCATATTCCGGTGTCTGATATGGCTGATATCCGCCGTCCATTTTCTGTCCATTTATTCTGTCACCGGCACCGCCGCTCCGTTGAACCCTGCCGGATGTCTGGTCTGCATCTTCGCTATCTCCTTTTATAAAGTTACGAATTCCCTGTATCAGAAGCAGCACTCCTATACAACCGAAAAACAAAAGGAAAAGTCTCATAATGCCTAACCCTTTTGCCAAAAGACCTACAAAGCCAAAACTCATGAATACCAAAGTTCCCAGAATGCAACCCAGTAATTGTTTGACCCGATTGGATACACTTTCCATCGAATTAATAAACAATACGATTCCTGTCAATGCAAATATCAATCCGAATCCAAGTACGATCCCCCATGTCAGGATTCCTCCCTGATCATACAGGGTTGTTATGCCCCATACGCCGAGTGCAAGCATCATCACGCCAAAGCAGAAGAAAACAAACGCTCCTATCTTTGCTCCTATCCGTTCCTGCATAAAACCACCTCCGCTTATAGAGTATCACAGATCTGTGGTTTTTGGCACTCCTCCATGTATATTTTTTCAATTTTTTCACCAAAGGTCTTTGATGAAAATGCTTCCGATGATGCCTCTGCTTCCTGACGCATCCATTCCTTTTCATCCGGCAGCATCTGCTGCCATATGCTTAAACATTTTTCAAATGAAGCCTCATCTGTGTAAGTCCATCCATTTGTATCTTCCTGTACGACCTGATCCAGACATGGATCTTCTCGGCACAGTAATGGAATTCCCGCAGCCAATGCCTCTACATAAGTAAGTCCCTGCGTCTCACTGGTCGATGCACTGACAAACAGATCACCTGCCTGATAGTATTTTGCGACCTGATCCGGTGCAATCATTCCGGTAAAGATAACCGTATCTTCGATTCCCAGATTCTTCGTTTCTTCAACCAATGTCTCTTTATATGGACCACCGCCTACGATCAACAGCTTTGTATCATGCTTTGCTGCCTGTTTCTGATAGTGCAGCAGTTCTTCGATATTTTTCTCCTTTGCCAGTCGTCCGACATATAATAATACGGTGGTATCATCACTGATTCCATATTTTGCACGGATCTTTTCTCTCCATTCCGTACCGATATACTGTGTGTATTTTTCTGTATCAATCCCTGACGGAACTACAGCAACCGGACAGGCTACCTCGTAACGATCTAGTACATCCTCAATCTTCCTGCTCGGTGCGATCATATAATCAACCTTTTCTGACAAAAGATGTGTCATTTTCTGGACGATTGCTTTTCCCCATACTACATTTGGAGAAAAATAATGGGTATAATCCTCATAAACTGTATGATAGGTATGGATGATCGGTATCTGAAGTTCTTCTGCGATTCTCTTTGCCATAAAAAATGTCGAAAATTCGCATTGTGAATGTATGATATCCGGCTTCCAGTCGATCAGTCCTTTTATGATCTGCCGGATAACTGCCACTTTCAGACGTGCCTCCGGATAGATCAGACCAACGCCTACCGATCCTACATAGATCACATCACCTTCTATATAAGTATGACACGTTTTGGAAAGCGTCAGTATCTTTACTTCATGTCCTTTTTCTTTTAACTGCTTTGTAAGATTCAAAACAGATGTCACCACGCCATTTACAACCGGTTCGTACCAGTCTGTTGTAATCAGTATCTTCATAATGCATACTCCTTTACATTCATCGTTTCTATCTGTTCGTATTTTACTGTAGCACACTTTTCTAAATTTATTTTATAACAATTCTAAATATTAGTTAAAGACTGGGTTAAAATAAGTTTAAAATGCACTCTTAGCGGAGCGTTTTTTGCTTTATGGGATGAACATTCCTATAACATAAAAAATCCCCCGCACTTGTCTCCTGTAGTTCTTCGGGCTACAGGCAAATGCGGGGAACCTTTTCTTTGTTTGTTGATTTATTCACTCTAATAAGTATGTTTCTTTGACTTTGGTACTGCAGCTTCAACCTCCTGTGCATTATGATTAGCTGTTGCACATACCTTCTGAACTGCTTTCTTTTTCTTCAATGGATGCTTTGGATTCTTATCCATGATCTACACTCCCTTTCTTATATCTGTATACATATACATAAGGGGTCATGTTTTTATTCGCACGGCTCGATATCAACACATTTTATTCGATGGCAATAAAGTTCTCCTTTTCGATTGCTTCCGGTGCTTTCTTTGGAAGGGTCAGACGAAGAATACCACTTTCATATTTTGCATGTATATCCTTCTGACTGATACCGTCACCAACATAGAAACTTCTGCTCATGCTGCCGGCATAACGTTCACGTCTGATATACTTACCGGTCTTCTTATCTTTCTCATCCTTATCCAGACCTTTTGCAGCGGAAATGGTGATGTAGCCATCTTCCAGTTTGACATTTACTTCATCCTTCTTAAATCCAGGAAGATCAATGTCTACTTCATAGCTGTCATCTGTTTCACGGACATCCGTCTTCATCATGTTCTTAGCATGTTTGCCATACAACGGGCTTTTCTCCGGAAACATTTCCTTTTCAAATTCCTTACCGAATGGGAAATCATCCATCCAATCATCAAATAAACTTTCTCCAAAAATACTAGGTCTTAACATAAGTCATTACTCCTTTCAATTTCAAACCAGTGTCGGAAATCTCAGCTCCTTATGGAACCTTGAGGCACTTAGACTTTTGTATGTTTAGCACTGTCAGAGAAACCTGAGGTGTCGAATTTGTATGTTATAAGTTCCGGGATTTTTTCTTTTATCTTCTTTCTTAATCCCTTTCCTTATCTTTAGCTATGTTATAGCACCGTTTATTAGCACTGTCAAGAGGCGAGTGCTAATTTTATGTGAAGATTTTGTGAACTATCTGATTTCTATTTCTACACTTAAAAGAAAAAGCCAGACCGGCACTCACCGGTCTGGCTCTTTCTTCTATATAATTATAGGTTATTTGTAATTTACTCTACATCCTGTAAAGCTGCAAAGTCTTCCTCACCGGTACGAACCTTAACAACCTTATCAACACTGTATACGAAGATCTTACCATCACCGATATGTCCGGTATACAGAGCCTTCTTAGCAGCTTCAATAACTGCGCTGACAGGAATCTTGCTGACTACGACTTCTACCTTAACCTTTGGAAGAAGGGTTGCATCTAATTCAACACCACGGTACATCTCGCCAGCACCCTTCTGGATACCACAGCCCATAACCTGATTCATTGTCATACCTGTAACACCGAGGTCATTTAAAGCTTTCTTTAAGATCTCAAACCGTGCAAGCTTTGCAATGATAACTACCTTGTAGATACCGCTTGGAGATGCTGTAACAGGAGCCTCCGCAACCTTGACTGCTGCATTCTTTAATGTGTCAGAAGCCTTATCATAATCAGCTACACCAAGATCTGTATTTTCATTTACATCCATTGTCATTGTATTTGATACATCAACGATACTGAAGCCAGCATATGCAGATGGAAGACCATGCTCGCATGAATCCAGACCAACAATTTCCTCTTCCTCTGATACACGAAGGCCGAAGATCTTTTTAATAAGAAGGAATGCAATTGTAATCGTAACTGCTGTCCAGAGGATGGTCGCGCCCATACCTACGAACTGAATACCGAGCTGCTTGAAACCACCGCCATAGAATAAACCTTTGGCTGCAATCTGGTTTGCACCATATGTTACGCCATCACCGATACCTCTTGCAAATGCAGGAGCTGTATCTGTAGCGAAAAGACCAACTGCGATTGTTCCCCAGATACCATTTAAGCAGTGAACTGCAACAGCACCTACAGGATCATCAATATGTAATTTGTAATCTAAGAGCCATACACCGAATACAACCAATACACCGGCAACAGCACCGATCACGATAGCACCGAAAGCATCACAGACATCACAAGGAGCTGTAATTGCTACCAGACCTGCAAGAGATGCATTCAGACACATTGAAACATCAGGCTTACCATATTTTACCCAGGTAATGATCATTGCTACAACTGTTGCAACAGCAGGAGCAATTGTTGTTGTTACGAATATGGAACCAAGTTCTGAAACGGTTGTTGCTGCTGCACCATTGAATCCATACCAGCCAAGCCAGAGGATAAATACACCGAGACAACCGATCGGAAGGTTATGTCCAGGGAATGCATTTACTTTTTCAACCTTACCATCCTTGCCCTTTACAAACTTACCGATACGAGGTCCAAGGATTGCTGCACCGATCAATGCACAGATACCACCAACCATATGAATACAGTTAGAACCGGCAAAATCATGGAAGCCCATCTGAGCTAACCAGCCGCCGCCCCATGTCCAGTGTGCCTCAATCGGATAAATAACTGCTGAGATAACTGCTGAATATACACAATAGGAAATGAATTTTGTACGTTCTGCCATCGCGCCGGATACAATTGTCGCTGTTGTTGCACAGAACACTAAGTTAAATACGAAGTTGGACCAGTCAAAATTTGCATAATCAGTAAATATGTCAAATCCCGGTTTACCGATCAAACCAACCATGTCTTCACCAAGTAAGAGTCCAAAACCAAGAAGGATAAATACAACTGTACCAATACAGAAGTCCATCAGGTTTTTCATCAGAATGTTTCCGGCATTCTTTGCTCTGGTAAATCCTGTCTCTACCATCGCAAATCCTGCCTGCATCCAGAATACCAATGCCGCTCCGATCAGGAACCAGACACCGTACACTTCACCAGAAATTGCATCTAAAATTTCACTTGTCATAGTTCTTACCTCCTAAAACTCAAAAATGCGATACATGGAGACTTATCCTTAACAGACGCCCCATTGCATCGCATTTTACTTCATTTTTCCCCTCATCCGGTCCGCGCGTATAGCCGGATATCAGGCTTCTCTTTATCCTGTACCGGGATACCTATACCTCCCGATAAAAGAAAAAGGCACTACGAATATTTCGTAGCGCCTTTGCTATGTCCATGAGTATAGCACCGGGGATTACTCATGTCAACGATAAATTTATATTTTTTTTAGAGATTATTAACCATGCCTTTTCCAACTGATCATCACAGTTTATAGTTTCGCATTCTATACAAGTATTTATCTACTTTCTCTTCATCTGTGGGATCAGTATAAAGCTGCAATACAGGATAGCTATAACTGCCATGATCCCCCCTGCAAATCCGATATACCCCATCGATGCATGTGTACATACCAGACCACCGATCCAGGTTCCGCATCCGATTCCCAGATTATAGATTCCTGAGAACATCGACATGGCCACAGCGGAGGCTTCCTCCGGAACCGCTTTGATCGTCTCTGACTGGAAAGTAACGCTAAATGCCGTTACAGCCATACCCCACAGCATACAGATCAATATCATTGTCCATGTAAATTTCGATGCCGGTTTCAGGCAAAGCATGACAACAGCGATCAATGTGATCGATGCACGGATAAAATGATATCTGTGTTTGTCATATACATAGGAGAACAGAAAACTTCCAAGAATTCCGGCAGCTCCAAACAACATTAAAGTTATAGTAACAAGATTATCCTTAAACATTGCTACCTGCTTCAAAAACGGCTCAATATAGCTGTAGCCTGTATAGTATGCACCCGCAACTAAGAACGACATTAATATGATCCCAAGCATAACCGGGTTCTTCAATATCACCGGCAGTTCTTTCATTTTAAAGGATGTACCGCCTTCAACCTTCGGAAATACAAATGCCATATAGATAAGGGCAAGAAATGCAACAACTGCAACACAGAAAAATGTCATTCTCCATCCTACATATAATCCAACGATCCTTCCAAGCGGAAGTCCAAATATCATCGCAATGGATGTACCGGTTACTACCATACTCATCGCAAACGACCTGAACTTCTCCGGCACGATCTTAACTGCTGCCGGTGATGCGATCGACCAGAAGACCGCATGTGCACAGGCAACTATGATCCTTGCCGCCATCAGCATCGCATATCCGGTTGCAACCGCTGATAATACCTGACCGATTCCAAATAATGCAATCGTTCCCAACAGCAGCTTTCGGAAGCTGATCCTTGATGCAAGCAGCATAAGTGGCAGTGATAACAGCATAACCGCCCACGAATATGCTGAGATCAGCATCCCCGCTTTTGCCTCCGTGATCTGAAAATCATCCGCGATATCGGTCAGAAGAGCGATTGGCATGAATTCCGATGTATTAAATATAAATGCCGCTACCGTCATTCCGATGAGCGGCAGCCATTCCCTGATAGTTAATTTCTGATTCATTCTGTGATTATATCCTTTCCTGTAAAATTCCTGTATTTTTCTATTTAAACATTTACCGTTTTGCAACGCAGTCCGTTAATATATATTCTTTACCATGCAACATAGTCTGTTAATATATATTCTTTACCATGTAATGCAGTATGTTAATATGACTCCGTATTATGCAACACATTTATATGAAACCTATCTTGTATTATATGGTATTTTTTCTATGAACCGCATCTGATATTATCCGGCATTTTTATTTCCATAGTAATTTTATTATCGGATTCCCAACTCCGCAAGTCAAAAAATAGTCTTCTTTTTGTAATTTTTGCTGTGTTTACCGCTGTTTTTTCACGAAATTAAACGAATTCTGTTGCATTAGCGTAGAAAAGTATGTATTATATTAAAATATTGTGTTATTTTTATAAATATTTGATTTTTCTGTAATATAATTCTTTACTTTATTCATATAATTTATGAGAATAACACATCACCACAATACAAAAAATGAAAAGGAGAAAATCATGTGGGCAACTGTAAATGAAATCTTAACAAAAATCGATGATTTTGTGTGGGGTCCTCCACTTATGGTCCTTATTATGGTCGGTGGAATTCTTCTCACAATCCGGATGGGCGTTCTTCAGATCCGCAAACTGCCATTAGCACTCAAATGGATGATCAAAAACGAAGAAGAAGGCGAAGGCGAAGTTACTTCCTTTGGTGCACTGTGTACTGCTCTTTCCGCTACGATCGGAACCGGTAATATCGTTGGTGTAGCAACTGCGATCGGAGCCGGTGGACCGGGAGCATTATTCTGGATGGTACTTGCTGCATTCTTCGGAATGGCAACCAAATATGCAGAAGGTCTTCTGGCTGTCAAATATCGTGTCGTTGACAAGGACAACCATGCACTTGGCGGACCATTCTACTATATCGAAAGAGGTATGGGACCAAAATGGAAATGGCTTGCAAAAATATTTGCTTTCTTTGGTATCTGTGTAGGTCTGTTCGGTATCGGAACCTTCTCTCAGGTAAATGGTATTTCTTCCGCTGTTAATTCATTCTTTGATCCTGACATGCAGTGGACGATTAATATTCCAGGGATCGGTACTTATTCATGGACCGTTGTTATCGCTTCCCTGATCTTAAGTGTATGTGTTGCACTCGTTCTGATCGGCGGACTGAAGCGTATCGCAAGCGTATCCCAGATCATCGTTCCATTTATGGCTGTTATCTATATTGTTATATGTGTGATGTTACTGATCTGTAACATCACTAAGATTCCTGAGGCTGTTGTTATCATTGTAAAGAGCGCATTCAAGCCTTCTGCTGTTGCAGGTGGTATCGCCGGTTCATTTATCATTGCTATGCAAAAAGGTGTAGCGCGTGGTATCTTCTCAAATGAAGCCGGTCTTGGTTCTGCTCCTATCGCAGCAGCCGCTGCCCAGACAAAGGAACCGGTTCGTCAGGGTCTTGTATCCATGACAGGTACTTTCATCGATACCATCATTATCTGTACAATGACAGGTCTTTCCATCGTTCTTACCGGTGCATGGAAAGTAGAAGGTTTACAGGGTGTTCAGGTTACCACATATGCTTTTAACGAGGGACTTCCGATTCCTGCAACGATATCAAGCTTCCTGTTAATGCTCTGTCTGGTATTCTTTGCATTTACAACTATCCTTGGATGGGATTATTATTCTGAGCGTTGTCTGGAATACTTATCCGGCGGCAAAAAGAAATCCATCATGATCTACAGATGGTTATACATTCTTGCTGTATTTATCGGACCTTACATGACAGTTTCTGCTGTATGGACGATCGCCGATATCTTCAACGGACTGATGGCTATTCCTAATATGATCGCCATCTTTGCTTTAAGCGGTGTGGTTGTAAGGGAAACGCGTGATTTCTTCAGCCGTCATAATAAGCAGCCTTTTGAATAAATTGTTAAAATAAAATAGAGGACCCTGAGATCTAATTCACATATTATTACGCAAGACACTTTCGTTCTATCTTCATGTAGCGGTACTAAGCTCCTGCTTTCGCAGATCGCTAAGGACCGACATTCAGATAGGCTTGCTTCATAATAGTGAATATATATCTCAGGGTCCTCTATTTTATTTTTCTGCACTATACTAATTCTTTTCTCCTGCTTTATATAGTTAATGGGTACCAAACCACTTTATAACACTTCATACCACATCAAATTTTATTTTTAGGGTATATGCTTTTATTTTGATAATCTATACCCTTATCTCCATCTTGCTTCCGGGTATTATAGCCCATAGCAATCTTCCATACCCAAAAATCATTTTATTTATGGGTATAAAATTCATTTATTTTACACTATACCCATCTTCTTAATTATTTCCGGGTATCAATCCGCCCACGCACTCTTTATACCCATTTTATCTCGTCTCAACAAAATCCTTTACATGGTCAAGGACGATCTGCATCAGGCGGGTGCGGGCTTCGGTGCTTGCCCAGGCGATATGTGGCGTGATGAGTAGCTTATGGCTGTCCTTTATAGCAAGCAAAGGATTGTCCGGCTGTATCGGTTCCGTCCGAAGGACATCTACGCCTGCGGCTGCGATCGTGCCCTGCTTCAAGGCTTCCGCAAGATCTTCTTCTACTACGATCGGTCCACGTCCAAGGTTCAGGAAGATCGCGGATCGTTTCATCTTTGCAAATGCCGCTTTATCCATCAGGTTCTCGGTATATTCATTTAATGGCGCATGAACCGATATAACATCAGATGTCCGAAGAAGTGTATTCAGGTCAACCTGCTCATAGCCCTCCTGTGCCGGTCTGCCGGATGCCGAATAATAGATTACATGTGCGCCAAATGCCTTTGCTATATCTGCTACCTTCCTTCCGATCGCTCCAAGTCCGATGATGCCCCATGTCTTTCCGGCAAGCTCTGTAAACGGCTCGCCAAACCAGGTAAATACATCATTTTTCTGATATGATCCATTCTTTACATAATCATCATAATACCGAAGCTTTTCGAGCAGATAAAAGAGCATGGCAAATGTGTGCTGTGCAACGATCGTGGTGGAATATCCGGCTGCATTTCTCCATTCAATTCCCCGTTTATCCAGATAATCTTTATCCAGATTATTTGTTCCGGTTGCTGCTACGCAGACCAGCTTCAGATTCTGAGCAGTTCCGATCGTCTGCTCGTTTACCGGTACCTTATTCACGATGATAACATCTGCATCTACTACCCGCTCCGGAACTTCTTCCGGCTGTGACATTTCATATGTTACAACCTCACCCAAAGTCTCAAAGTCTGTCAAGTCAATATCTTCTCCTATCGTCTTACGATCCAAAAACACTATCTTCATAATCATATTTCCTTCCCTGTTTTATCTTTGTTATTCGATATTCCATTTACCTGTACCTGCGGTCAGCCGTGCTTGGTAAAAACAAGCTATCAACATATGCCGTATTCCATCCACCTGTGCCTGCGGTCAGCCGCGCTTGGTAAAAACAAACTATCAACATATGCCGCATTCCATCCGCCTGTGCCTGCTGTCAGGGTGGAGAGAAAACGCGTTTCATTTCCTATTCTGCCCGCACGCCTATTTGCCGTCAGTCGCCCTAACTCACCCTTATGGGTTCAGACAAGGGCTTTGTGCCGGCAGCTAGTGCCGGCATCATAACGGAAATTACACTTTATGTTTTCCTCTCCACCCTGACAGCAGACACAGGCGGATAGAACATCGGAAAACCTAGAAAATATGGGAGAATCACCCAAGATCCTCCCATATAGCTACCATCACTAATTTCATGTTTCGTTTTACTTTCCAGGCAGGAATGGCCGCCTCATCTGCAAATATGTAAGGTACGACATTCTTTGTCTCATCGAACTCCTTCTTGATATGATACAATCCATCTTTACAATACCAGAATGTATTTCCATCTAAGGTTACGCGAAGCTTCCAACCAACGAAACGTTTTCCCGGAACCGAAAATTCACATTTACGAAGTGTTCCTGTTCCGTCATTCTCCCAAACCGTTTTGTCCTTGTACTCCAGATTTCCCTTCTTCGTCTGTAAAAACTGATCTTGAACATCTTCTGAATAATGATTTTCTACATCAGCTCGATCACTGTTATAGCATATATAGAATGGAAAATATCCAAACCCATCCGCCTCATCCAACAGCTCCTCTGTAACAAAATCCGTACAAATTGTATCAATACCGGAATCCAACAGGTGTTTTGCATAATCTGCATCTTTCTTAATCGTATAGCAAAATACATACAAGCCTGCATTATGAACTTTATGAATCATTTTCTCATTCACATAATTCATCCGAATAGCTATGCTGCATATTCCATGATCCAGACAATACGTAATAATGGAATCAAGCCTTTCCGTCCGCCGTCCAATCAGATACATATAATTTTTAAAAAGATATACAGAATCTATCTGTTCATACATTGTCTTATTGTATACCTGTACCAGCAGTCGATCCAGGAATGCCTCATCATGCTGAAAATCATCCAACAAAATTTCTGTGATTTCTTTAATTTCATTTCCATCTTTCTTACTATGAAAATCCACCTCAAACCTGTAGTCCGGTTCGTCCTTTACTCTTTCATAAAATTGTCTCGCATCCATGATCGGATTCCCATGAATCGGCATATTCATCACACGTTCATATGTCATGTTATCAAAATCCGGTTTATATGTAATTCCGAGACACTTGCAGTTACTCGGCGACCAACCATGACTAAGTACCAACCGACCATCAGTGGTATAGGAAAAATCGATCTCAAAATCCTTATAACCTGTTCCTATCCCATGCTCCAGTGCTGCCATCGTATTATGATAAGTCTTGTCATCCATGCCACCAAATGCATGTCCCATCAAAGGCTTTGAGAATATATCTGATCCGCAGTTCACGCGAATTCCATGCTTATCTTCCCACTGTGTGACAAAATAAATACTATTCTCTTCCTTATACAGCTCTTTCACTGATGATCCAACCGGAAGCAGCATTTTTTCCGGCATATCCGCCTCTGTTCTGTGCCAGCTTCCATCCGTACAGTACCATTCCCATACAGCAGGAGTCCGTCTTCTGGCATAAAAACCGATACAGTCTGCATCTTCTCTTACAAAAGGGTTCTGTAGTTTCGGATATGAGAATCCGCTCCATATAGTACTGACAAAGCGTCGGTCACAATCTGCCGATCCTGTCTTATTATATTCTTTGTCTACTGATGTTGCACCATTTCCTACATATACAAGTCTTCTTGTCTTATGCTCTAACTTCAAATGTGGCACATGAACCTTCATGCTGATTAACCGCCTTTTATTTTCCTAAATCATCTTTGATCTGTGTCGTTGAGATATCCGGTGTTCTTGGCAGATATACAACCTCACACTGCTCTTTTAAGAAGTCAAATTTTCCTTCCCAATCATTTCCCATAACAAAGGTATCTACTTTGAATTCCTTGATATCTTCTTTCTTCTGCTCCCAGCTTTCCTCCGGAATAACCAGATCTACATAGCGGATTGCTTCCAGAAGCTGTTTTCTTTCTTCATATGAAAAATAACATTTCTTCTTCTTCTGATTCCAGTTAAATTCATCTGTTGATAATGCAACGATCAGATAATCGCCCATCTCTTTTGCTCTGCGGAGCAGGTTAATATGTCCATAATGGAGCAGATCAAATGTTCCATACGTAATTACCTTCTTCATATCATTCTCCTTCATCCCTGACAGCTAACGCAATCAGATTCTTTAAATCTTTTTCATTTGTAATAAGCTGAACTGCATATGCATCACCGTATATGGCTTTGAAAATCATCCGCTGTTCTTCTGTCTTTACAAATACTCCCCTCATGTATGGCAGGCACACCTTCAGGGCATCCTTAAGAAACTGATCTTTTTCTACCACCAGTTTCCTGAACATGTCATCACTGATACATAATATTTTATTTGGTGTTTCCATAAATGTCAATGACAGAAGCTTTTGTGCATCTACGACATCATATAATAGGATCAGATCAAATGGCGCCTGTCCAAAGAAACGTCTACCGGCGGCCGCATAGTCGTATTTCCATACTCCCATTGCCTGTTCGATCGTGATCTTTTTATTGTCATAGAGCTTCTGTGCTGCAATACCTGCTCCACTCAAATGATATTCATCATGAGTTCCAATAACCGGTATTTTATTCAGCATCGGATAAGCTGTATCCTTATTGTCATTTGTCAGATATCGGTTACATGAAATGAATACATCCATATCATCATGTCCGTCAGATTCTATATAGGTTCGAAGACGTCTGGTATCTTCCGAATCTCCACAGGAATCCGAATAGATCAGCACCTGTTTCTTCGCATGATCCGAAATTGGCTCTACATCTACATATTCCTCTGTACCTGTAAACAGACTACAGAGCTTCTTCGCATTATCCACAGAATCATAAGCGCAGAATTCCTTATATGCAGCTTCATCGTCATATGTCTTTCCGCGGTTAATTGCTTCCAGCACTTCTTCTTTCGTACGCACTTTGTCAAATGGAAGCTCCATCAGATCCATGTATGTTCCACGTTTCTTGCGATATAATTCATAATCATTGCAATACAGAATGATCTGTCTGCGCAGCACCAGATAATCATAAAATACACTGGAGTAATCCGTGAGCAATGCATCTGTGAGCGCAAGCAACTGGTAACTGTCTACCGTCGGCGGGAATTTCTTAATTCTCTTATATACACTGTAATCAAGAGAATCACTGACTTTATGATGCAGATTTACATATAAGATCTGATCATCTCTGAGATTTGCATCCAGATAATCTAATAATTCTTTCGACTCATCTATAACCTGTTCTACGTCCAGATAATCTTTCCAGGTAGGCATATATGCATACAGATGTTCACCGTTCGGCGCAAGCTCGGCACGAAGCTCATGCAGATCTGCTTTTGATGCTGCAAGCATTCCGCCGGTTCTTGGATAACCAAGGTTCAAAGCTTTTCCCTGCATCAGTGTTGCTACCTTATATGACTCCAGCATATGCACCTTTGTGTATTCATTTGGATATAACAGATAATCTGCATCTATAAAATTCTTCTGTGTGTTTCCATCTTTATGCTTTCCGTTTGCATTCTTGGCAAGTCCCAGCTTCTTTAATGGTGTGCCATGCCAGATATTGATATAGGTCTGGCCATCCTTTTTCACCCAGCCAACCGGGAAATATACCTCAGTGAGCAGATACTGTGCAGACTCTATTATCTCCATATATTGTGCATCTTTTATAATGGTCTGTGTCCGCGTCCAGTTATTATTCTTAATATAGGTCTGAACTGTTGCATCCGTTTCCTCATCCGTCCGCACATAGATCTTAAAATCCCTGAAGCAGTCATTTGAATTCAGTTCATTCAGGATATACTGCATGGAACCACGCACGCCTTTTCCAAGTCCTACCAGAGCAACCGTATTTGGAACGATCTTACGACCGTAATAAGCATCTGTTACATTTTTCCTACCGGGTTTTACCTTGTTCTCTTTTGCAAGCTCTACCATCTCCTGAACCTGAGATTCCCATTCCTTATGTTCTGTAGTATCCGGTTCTGTGGTCTTCTTACAGTCAACAAGTCCTTCTGACTGATTCGGAAGCAAATGGATCTTTTCTGATTTCTTCTCTCCGTTCAGTTCCGGCTTAATACTGCTGTATATTTCAGATATGTCTTCTTTGTAACGCAGAATATCTCTTCCGTAAAATCCATATTCAGGTCTCTGCATCTGAAGCATCTGTTCTTCGGATGTACAGAAATAAAGCCGGATCGGAGTCTCCCAGTGATATCTGTCCGTAACAATATCTGTCCCCTGTCCAGACTCTCCTATACATACTACATCAAAATGTATCAAATCTCTGACATACTCCATCTGCTCTCCATCAAATGGAATATACCCCCTTAAGTCCGTAGTCGATACGATCAAGCTGTCTGCTGACAGCATTAACAGTTTATGCTGCATACTGTTCTTTTCTACCATTCTGCCCCCGGCAGCTTCCAGGTTTTTCCATACTGTGCTTCCAGGTTCTGAAACAAAATAATATTCATTTCCATCTTTTTCGGATAGTGCATATTGATATAATTCCGTGATACGACTCTCTGTCTGATCCGTATCAGCCATGAATAACACTACTGCATTATTCTTATTTGCAGTCTCTTTATAGAACATTTTTCTGAGCCTGCAATTTTCTTTTGCAGCCTGTGTACGAGCTTTTCCCAGTTTCTTCTCAAATAATTTTTCTTTCTGGCATTTATCCTGATTAGAACATTTGAAAAAATAAATACCATCATTTTCTGATCTGGCACTGTATCCGCCAAGATTCCATTCAATTCCAACATTTGGATCACTTATCGGAACATATGCCGAATCAAATCCCAAAGGAATCCTGATAGATTCATCACCGAAATTAGCAAAACATAAGAGATAACAATCTTTTCGATCCTCAAATGGCATATCTACATGTATCATCGCTTCCTGATACATCGTCTGCCCCATAATCTCTTTTCCTGTATAACTGCCGCTGTAAACAAATACTTTCTTCTTGCCACCAAACATAAAATAAACCTGATCAGCCATAGCAGCAAGGATCGGATGAACATGTCCATCCACACACAAATTTCCATCCCTGTATTTGATCTGATCGATCTGAAGCTTCAGATTACTTATCTTATCCAGGATCGTATTTGCCGATCCATAATATGCTTCTGCATCAAAATACTTCTTCTCAAAGACATATTCTTCGTCATACTTTAATTTTCCATAAAACATCTTTACAATATCCGGAACCTGTGTTTCCTTCAATTTGTAGCAGTTCAGCATAACATCATCTTCTACATATGAAAGCAGCTGTTTAATCTCGGAAAACACCACTTCGCGATCAGGATCAGTTTCTCCAAATCCGCAATCCGTCATATTCTGCTCTATAAAGCCTTTTAACACATGCATCAAATGATATTGAATAAATACCGGAACTGTCTCATACTGAGTCTGCAGCTCTGCAAGAAATGGCAGCCAGAATGTCCGGAACAGATCCGTCTGATTCTTTGCATATGGCTGATTTTCATCCATATCACGCAAATATGTGATATAGCTGATATATAATACATTCTTTTCTTTTGCACAGATATCCAGCATACTGGCCTGTTCCATTGCCTGCTTATATTCATTTTTGAATTCCAGTTTATTCATTTTATCTGTACGTAGAATTGTTCCACCAAAATAAAACGGATGGCAGTGGAATTTCTTACGAAGCACCTGATCGATCACCTTTTTCCCTGTCGTATCCCCTGCAAATGCATCAACAGACCCATCTGGGCCGCATTTTTTCAGCATAATAACCGTACTTTTATTATGCATCTCAAGTTCTGCTACAAGACGTACAAATGCTCCGTCTGACCACCGGTCACCGCTATCCGTAAATGTAACATAATCACCTGTTACATGACTTTTGGCGTCTTCAAATATATTACTGTTCTCTGGGATTTTATTTATATCATATATAGAAATATCAAGATTTTTACCTGTCAAAGTCTCCTCAAATGTCTGTCCGTTTCCCTTGTAGATCAAAAGCTGAATATCACCTGTATAATCCTCCAGCTGCTTCTGCAGGCTGTTCCCTGTAATGAGGTTCTTTTCCTCCCTGTCAGATAATCTCCATATAATTGAAAGCTTCATGCTGCTGTTAAAACTCCTTACTCATTTTTATCAGTGACAGGTTTGTTGCCTAAAATAATTCTCTAAAAATCTACCTGTTTCGACTACTTTATTATATCTATTTAACCCGCTATTTTCAACCTAATAATACAAAATACAGCAATAAAACAGCTATAGAAATTATGCGCGTTCTACAGCTGTTTTATTCTTATCGCTTATTCGCTTATATTATCTGCCATTTATTTTCCTGTTCCGCATCCTGCCTGCGCAGCAACTGATGAAAGGCATCACCTGCTTCTTTGTATGCTTCCTCATAGAAATATTCCTGAGAATTCAACACAGGTCCGACCATCGGAAGCTTTTTATAGCTGCCGTCCGGCTGCTGCTCTCTCGCTTTCACATTATCCCGAAGCATCGTTGCAAATATCTTACGAACTTTATTCTTTACCGTCTCATCATAAAGCGGTGCTGCTACTTCTACACGTCGAAGTGTATTTCTGGTCATATAATCAGCCGATGCGATATAGACCTTATCTCTGTCATGCGTTCCGAATATATAGATTCTGGAATGTTCCAGAAAACGCCCCACGATACTTACAATATGAATATTATCGGTATCCCCCGGTATTCCGCTTCTCAAACAGTTAATACCACGGATCACCATATCGATCTTTACTCCGGCTCTGGATGCATCGATCAGCTTATCTATGATCTTCTTATCTGTCAGCGAATTGATCTTGATTCCGATATAAGCCGGCTTTCCTTCCTTTGCGATCTGAATCTCATTCTCGATCATAGCAATTACTTTATTCTGAAGACATTTTGGTGCAACCAGCAGATGCTCCATATCTTCTACCACGGAACCAAGCAGGATTGCCTGGAATACCTTTGCTGCCTCCTCACCGATCCTTTTATCTGCCGTGATCAGTGACAGATCCGTATATAATCTGGAAGTCTTTTCGTTATAATTTCCGGTTCCCACCTGTGTAATATACTGAATCTCATCTCCAACCTTTCTGGTGATCAGGCATAGCTTTGAATGAACCTTTAAGCCATCTATACCATATACAACATGGCAGCCCGCATCCTCTAATGTCCGACTCCACTCGATATTATTTGCCTCGTCAAATCTGGCCTTTAATTCAACCAGCACATCAACCTGCTTACCATTTTCGGCAGCTTCGGTCAAAGCCTCTACCACCTTGCTGTTTCTTGCCAGACGGTAAAGTGTCATACGAATAGAGATAACCTCCGGATCGCGGGCAGCCTCCTGAAGCATCTGCAAAAACGGTTTGATGCTCTCATACGGATAGGATAACAATACGTCATGATCCAATATCTGTGGTATGATATGCTCATTGCTCTTTAGCATCGGAGATGCCTGTGGTACACGTCTCTGATAGACAAGCGTTGCATCCTTTCTCAGGATATCCTCAATCTGGAACAAGAAGGAGAGGTCAAGCGGTGCCTGATTTAAGAACACATGCGGTTCCTCCATCTCTGCATACTCGCATACCTGCTTTATCATATCTCCATTAATATCTCGGGATAATTCCAGTCGTACAGGTGCCAGCTTCTTTCTGAGCTTTACGATCTGTGCCATCTTATCTCTGTAATCAAGGTCTTCATCATAGACTGCATTAAAATCAATATCCGCATTTCTCGTTACACGGATCACGGATTTTTCAAGAACCTTATAGCCTTTATAAACCTTTGGCAGAAAATGCAGGATCAGTTCTTCGACCAGCATATAAGTATCATCCTTCGTCGGAATCCGGATCAGTCTTGGGAATACAGAACTGCTGCACGGAATGATTCCGATCTTTTTCTTGTCACTTCGTGTTCCAAGAACCGCAAGCGCATAAATCTCCTGTCCCTTCAAAAATGGAAACGGCTGCTTTCTTCCCACGATCATAACAGATAACAGTGGCACAATCTCTTTCATAAAATATTCTTCCAGATATTTGCTCTCCGATTTTGTAAGTGCTTTGAAATCAGTCAGATGAACGCCTTTCTCTCCAACCTCTTTCATAATAGACGTATAGATGGCATCCTTCCTGTCATTCAACTCGGATACACGCTTTAAGATTGCATCGATCTGCTCTCCCGCTGTCATATTCGTCTTATTCTCCCGAAGCTTCTGGCTTAACAGCTTCTGATCCTCCAAAGAACCGACACGCACCATAAAGAATTCATCCAGATTACTCTGAAAAATAGACAGAAATGTCATCCGCTCACACAATGGAACACAGGTATCTTCTGCCTCCTCCAGCACACGCTCATTGAACTTCAACCATGATAATTCACGATTTTCATACAGTCCGACATGGTTCACCTTTTTTACCGGCTTCTCTTCCTGTATTTTCTCATTTTCTTCCTTCTGCTTATTTTTTCTTCCAAACCGAATACCCTTTACTTTGTTTTTTGATTCATCCTTTCGTATGTCATCATTTGAACAATCCTCAGATACATCCGTATTACCTGTTATGATCGTTGCTTTCTCTGTTCCATCTGTAGTTACAGACTCCTGATTTTTCAGATTCTTTTCTTCGTTATTCATTCTTTTTATCGCTCCTGTTATTTTCTCTTTTATGTAATGAAATATTCTTTGAATCGCCATACACCCCCTGTCAGATTACCCGCTGTTTATTGATCGTAAGCCAGAATTCCAGTCCAAGCACCTCGGCTGACTTCCTGCACAGGATCATACGCTGTAAAAAGATCTCGAAATAATCCATAACGGCACACATGGATTTATCGATCTTTAACTTCAGCTCAATATGTGAATCTCTGGTAATCTTCAGTTTGTTTTCTTTTACGGCATAGTTCACTCTGTCATGAATATCAAAGGATGAAATATCCGTATTTCTGACTCTTGAATTTCTCACATCACTTTTATCCGCGATCAGCAATGCTGCTGCGATCGGATTTACCGGAAATGCCGCTGATTCATCATGATTTCCAATTGCTGTTATAATTACAGCTGTGTCCTCCGGATCCGCTCCCATATCGTCCAATATTCGAAATGCCATAACTGCTCCGGACTGTGCATGTCCTTCCCGATTCACAACGTTTCCGATATCATGAAGATACCCTGCGATACTCGCAAGCTCCGCTTCACGTTCTGAATAGCCAAGCGTCAACAATATCTCCCTTGCTGTCTCTGCCACGCGTTCTACATGTGCAAATCCATGCTCCGTATATCCCATTGCGCGCAGAGACTCATCTGCCATCCTTATATATGTCTGAACCGCTTTGTTCTTTTTTACTTCTTCAAATGTTACTTTCATACGTCATCTATCTCTCTTCTACTTCACTGTTCTTCAATTTACACCATCCCGATTTTTGTCGCTATCAAGCATTTGAAAATTCTTTGTAAAATCATGGTAAAATCATTTATTTTCAATGTATTACCGGCATCCCCAAAATAATTTCCCTTATTTCCGGTTCTTTCTGATAACCCCTGAAAAGCATCTGGAAATTTTACATTTCTTTCTAAGTATATGTGATCCGTTGCTTTTCTATTTATGTAAAATATATGTTTATGCGGATTCCTTCTGTATATTTTCTTCTATATATTTCCTTCTGTAAATTTTCTTCTGTATTACCTGATTTATTTTATAACTGATACAACGATCCATACATAAAAACAGACAGTTTATAAGAACCTCAATGGGTCCTTATAAACTGTCTGTTTTCATGTTATAAACTATGCTTTGTTTTTGGCTATTGGTTATATCTGGGGATTTTTCTCCATGATACTCATATATGCCGGACGCATGATCCGGTTATTCGTGATCAGCTCCTCGATCCTGTGTGCGCTCCATCCAACGATACGTGCGACTGCAAACATCGCTGTGTAAAGCTCCATCGGGATTCCCAGCATATCATATACAAATCCGCTGTAGAAATCCACATTTGGACTTACACCTTTGAAGATCTTACGCTGCTTTGCGATCAGCTCCGGGGCAAGCTCCTCTATGTTCTCGTACAACCTGAGATCTTTTTCCCTGCCCTTTTCATGAGCCAGCTTAACGACATAATCCTTGAACACTCGCTCTCTCGGATCTGACAGGGAGTATACGGCATGTCCCATACCATAGATCAGTCCCTTATTGTCAAATGCTTCCTTGTTCAGTATCTTGCTTAAGTATGCTTCTATCTCATCTTTATCTTCATAGTCTTTTATATGTTCGCGAATATTATCCATCATTTCCATAACCTTGATATTGGCACCACCATGCTTTGGTCCCTTTAAGGATGACATAGCAGCCGCCATTGTGGAATAGGTATCAGAACCGGAGGACGTAACAACTCTTGTTGTAAAGGTTGAATTATTGCCACCACCATGCTCCATATGAAGGATCAGTGCCGTATCAAGTACCTTTGCCTCTACCTTGGAATATTTCTTATCCGGACGAAGCAGCATGAGAATATTCTCAGCCGTTGACAGATTCTTTGCCGGACGATGGATGAACATACTGTCATTCTTTACATAGTGATTATATGCATTATATCCATATACAGCCAGCATCGGGAATTCGCTGATCAGCTGGATACACTGACGCAGAGAATTATTCACACTGGTGTCCTTTGCATTCTTATCATACGATGCAAGCGTCAGGATACTACGTGTCATGGAATTCATGATATCCTCTGTCGGCGCTTTCATGATAACATCTCTTGTAAAATTCGATGGCAGCGTACGAAGCCCACCGATGATCTTCTCAAATTCATGCTGTTCCTCTGCATTTGGCAGCTCACCCATCAGCAAGAGATATGCCACCTTTTCAAATCCCAGTTCATCTTCTCCCAGGCTTCCGATCAGATTCTCCACCCGATAACCCCTGTACCAAAGTTCTCCGTCACAAGGTACTTTCTTGCCATCCTGCACCTTAGAGGATACAATCTTTGAAATGTTCGTCAGACCGGTCAATACACCAACTCCGCGGTCATCGCGAAGTCCGCGGTTTACTCCATATTCATCATATAATCTTGGTGCGATATAATCATTTTTCTCGCATATCTTTTCCTGTATTGCCACATACTCATTCATTTTCATCAGACTCATCATCATTCTTCACCACCTGCATTTCTTCAATCTCACTCTCCATAACCGTATCCAGCTCCTTCATCAGGATCAACAGATTGATCATATTCTCTTTGCCGAATTTGTTAATTACATTTCCGTAAAAGTCCTTAATGATCGTTTCCTGCTCATGAAGCTGTTTCGCACCGGCATCCGTGATCGTTACATAAGTTCCGTCCGTACCATTTCCATCATGTGACCATTTGACATAACCGCGATCTCTGAGATCCCGGACTGCCTTTGATGTCTTACGGATACTCATCTGCATACGCACCGACAGATCGGTCAGATATGCCTTTCCTCCATAAATAGCGGAATCTCCGCTGATCGCCTCTATACTTTGCAGTGCGACATATTCCGCAACACTTAATTTAGAAAATAAATGCCGTACGGAGTCCCTGCTCATCATGTATTTTCTGTAGGTAAATTCATTCGATAATTTCGTGATATCAATTTCCTGTTCGACTTTCTGTTCCTGCATAAACAACCTCCCTTTCCGGTACACATATAAAAGCCCCTGTTATCGCTCCAACGCATATTGTTTTACTGGATTGTACACAACAACAAGTATAAGTGTCCCTTTGATCTGTCAATTCTCTGTCCCTATGTAGTTTTATTTCCTGATCTTTTTATAGATTTTTCGTATCTGTTCCAAACATGAACGGAACAATGAATGAAAAGATTTTATTGAAATAATAGATTTAGATATACTCTACTTGATATGATAAATGAAACTTCCGGCTTCTGTCAACCGACTTTATCCTTATTTAAGAACTGCGCCGAAGATTTTAGAATTATGATAGAGAGGGATGGCGGCAGACAGGAATCCATGTAAGATACACATATATAGTTTTATTTGCACGTAGCTGCCCTTAATGAATTAAAAATGAATAAGAATATACATATTATTCCGTAAGACGCTTCCGCTCGTATCCTCGTGCAGCGGTACATAAAGTTGCAAAAGACGCAACTTAAGTACCGGCCTCGGATAAGGCTTACTCCATAATAGTATATCTCTCATCCATTTTATTCATTAATGGGCAGCTCAATATTATCTATACTCTACATATGTGTATCTCATTTTATTGCCCTGTCTGCCGCCATACCCTCTATCTATAAAAAGCAGCGTTATAAAGGCACTTAGATACAAAAATAAAGATACATTATCATCATGCAGCAAGCACGTTCGGACACGAATACTTAAAGTACAAATGGAAAATAGCATTACTATTATGTAGCAAGCCTTTAGGGGCGCCGATCCTTAGTGAGTCGCCATAGGCGAGGAACTTAGTACCGTTGCGTTGGAATAGAGTGCAAACGACTTGCGTAATAATATGTGATGTATTTTCCATTTTGTTTCAAAGGCTCCCGAACGTGTCTTGCGGAATAATATATAATACTGTCTTTTATTTTGTTTCAAAGACTCCCGGAAGAATCTTATGAAATTTTATAATGCTGCTTTAATCTGCTTATAAATGCCCTCTGCGTCGAGTTCATACTTATGAAGCAGGTCTTTTGCCGGGCCGGACTCACCGAAGGTATCGCGAACACCGATTCTTGTTACCTTAACCGGATTCTTCTCTGCCAGACATTCCATAACCGCTGAGCCGAGTCCACCGATGATCGAATGCTCCTCTACCGTGAACACTCTGCCGGTTGCCTGTGCTGCCTTTACGACAAGTTCCTCGTCAAGCGGTTTGATCGTGTGGATATTGATCACCTGTGCATCGATACCGTCCTCTGCCAGCAGCTTCGCAGCTTCTAAGCTCTCAGATACCGGAAGTCCGGTTGCTATGATCGTGATATCCTTTCCAGGACGTAATTCTACGCCCTTGCCGATCTCAAACTTGTAGGTTGTCTCATCATTGATGACCGGTACTGCCAGTCTTCCAAATCTCATATAGACAGGTCCTACATATTCATATGCTGCCTTTACGGCTGCTCTTGCTTCTACATCATCACATGGATTGATAACCACCATGCCAGGGATCTCTCTCATCAGGGCAAGATCTTCATTACACTGGTGGGTCGCTCCGTCTTCTCCTACGGAGATACCTGCGTGGGTTGCTCCGATCTTTACATTTAGATGTGGGTATCCGATACTGTTTCTCACCTGTTCAAAGGCTCTGCCTGCCGCAAACATCGCAAAGGAGCTCATAAACGGCACATATCCACAGGTTGACATTCCGGCTGCGATGCCTGCCATGTTACATTCTGCGATACCACAATCTACATGGCGTTCCGGAAATGCTTTCTTGAAGATTCCGGTCTTTGTTGCTGCTGCAAGGTCTGCATCCAGTACGATCAGGTTCTCATGTTCTTTTCCAAGCTCAACCAATGCATTACCATAGCTGTCTCTTGTTGCGATCTTCTTTACTTCTGACATAACACGTCACCTGCCTTTTCCAGTTCTTCCATTGCAATCGCATACTCCTCGTCATTCGGAGCTTTGCCATGCCATCCCACATTGTTCTCCATGAAGGATACTCCCTTACCTTTTACGGTATGGGCGATGATCGCTGTCGGCATTCCCTTGGTTGCCTTTGCTTCCTTGAATGCTGCATCGATCTGATCAAAATCATTTCCGTCGATATTAATTACATGGAAATTAAATGCTTCAAACTTCTTATCGATCGGATATGGGGAACATACATCCTCAACGGTTCCGTCGATCTGAAGGTTATTATTATCTACGATCACTAAAAGGTTATCCAGCTTTCTGTGACCTGCAAACATAGCAGCCTCCCAGATCTGTCCCTCCTGGATCTCTCCGTCTCCGCACAGACAGTAGGTTCTGTATTCCTTACCGGACATCTTCGCTGCCAGTGCCATACCGACTGCTGCGGAAAGTCCCTGTCCGAGAGAACCGGATGACATGTCCACACCAGGAATATGCTTCATATCCGGGTGTCCCTGTAAATAAGAACCGATATGACGCAGAGTCAGAAGATCCTCAACCGGAAAAAATCCTCTCTCAGCAAGGGCTGAATAGTAACCCGGTGCTGTATGTCCTTTGGATAATACAAAACGATCTCTGTTCTCATCCTTTGGATTCTTCGGATCTACATGTAATTCCTCAAAATAAAGATAAGTAAAAATGTCTGCTGCCGAAAGTGATCCGCCCGGATGTCCTGCTTTTGCAGAATGTACGGAGGAAATAATTCCTTTACGGATGTCAACAGCCTTTTTTTGAAGGTCTAGTTTGTTCATGTCTTTCTCCATTTCGTTTTATTTTCATTTTTATAATTGTCCCAGCACTTTTCCGATCTTGTCAGCGATCAGAAGATCTGCCTGACCGTCCGTCTGTGTCGGTGACATATTAATAACTACCAGATGTTTTCCCCTGAAATACCGAACCAATCCGGCGGCAGGATAAACAACCAATGAAGTTCCGCCAATGATCAATGTATCTGCTTCCGAAATATACCGGATTGCATTCTCGATATCGTCATTGTTCAGCCCCTCTTCATATAATACTACATCCGGCTTAATTATTCCACCACAACTGCATTTTGGTACACCATCTGATTGAATAATATAATCCAGATCGTAGAATTTGTGACATTTTGTACAATAATTTCTGTGAATAGAGCCATGCAACTCGATCACATTCTTACTTCCTGCCATCTGATGCAGACCATCAATATTCTGTGTTACGATCGCTGCAAGCTTGCCCTGTGCTTCCAGTTCGGCAAGTTTTTTATGTGCCATATTCGGTTTTGCATCCCGATAAATCATTTTATCTTTATAAAACCGGTAAAACTCTTCAGGATCACGCATATAGAAGCTATGGCTGATGATCGTTTCCGGCGGATATTTGTATTTCTGGTTGTAGAGTCCGTCTACACTTCGAAAATCCGGAATTCCACTCTCTGTAGAAACACCTGCCCCACCAAAGAAAACCATACGTTCGGATTCTTCAACAATTTCTTTTAACCTTGCTATTTTCTCATTCACCTGTTCCATATATCAATCTCCCTTCTGCATAATATATAAACAGGCAATAGCGAAACTGCCTGATCCAGCGTTTTACTATTGCCTGTTATTACCGTATCATGGCATAGCCGTAACCTCAATCGTTACCTTACAGGTACTCTCGATCGTATATGTATCGCTGTCTTCTATCGACAGCTCAACAGTATTTGTTCCCACGGACAATGTCTCTGCATCAACTATAATCTTTAAGTCCTTCGCAGTAAGCTTGGACACTTCATCTGACAGACCGGATATCATAACCGTATTCCCCTCCGGGAACTGAATCGAGTAATCATAATCGGTCATTTTATTATTGATCGTAATGTCTTCTGCCGATACCGTCATCGTTCTGCTGATATTCCGCTCAATCGTGACACGCACACTGATACTTGTATTCTCATCAGCAAGTACAACGCCTTCAGGCAGATATTTTGCAACCTCAATCGTACTTTCAAGATCCTCATTACATCCGGCTACATCAATGTCATCTATCTTTATCTCTGTCAGATTCTGTAACACATCTGCAGGACCGCCGACCGTAATCTCATTTGGAACATATTCTACATTGACAACTTTATAGTTCTCCGCCGGGACACCTGTTGTCTCAATCTTGACAGCTACCTTTTTCGTCTTATACACCGGTACAGTTACCAAGATTCCCGTGGCCTTGCTTTCCAGCTTCTTACCGGATATCTCTTCACCATTCGCATCATAGAAGATCGGTGTGCATGTTGCTGTTACATCAGATGATCGTCCTGATACATCCACCTGCACCTCTGCTTTTTCTATCCGTTCGATCACACTTGCCGCACCTTTAACCGTTATCAGATTTGGTGTAGATACCGGAACACCTGTTGTGTATCCCTTTGCAGTCTCTCCTTTTGTAGTTACCGTTACAGGAAGGGATGCTGTCTGTTCTTCCTCCAGTTCAACCTGAAGCACATTATCTACGATCGTAATACTGATGTTATTATTAACGGACGGAGAATTTGCTGTTACTGTAATGTTGACAGCATTTGTGATCGATAATTTTGACATGTCTGCAACTGCAGTAAAATCAGATGCCCCAAGCGAATTCACAACAGATCGTCTGCCCTTTATAATTATGTCTACCGTTTCACCGGATACAATATCGTACAACTGATTCTTATCCGTGATCGCATCTGTATTTATCAAAGTAACCGGTATATCTTTGATCTGCCGTGTAGTTGAATAGTCATCTACATTCAAAACAGTCACCCATACGATAAATCCAAGGATCAATGACAGAAGTTTCAGTCCCCAATTACTGAATAATTTATCTTTCATCACTGTCAGCCTCCTTTCTGTTGTCAGAAGACCTTCCGTTTTTTATATTATTCGAGTCCGTCTTTTTCCTAGTACTTTTCTTTGTACTCTTACGTCTACGTTTACTGTCTTTCAGGCGACGTTCATCTTTCTTCTTTACATCATCCTGACTCAAAAGCTCCAGATGCTTACGAACACTCTCTGTATCCAGATTCCGATACAGTTCTCCGCCCTTTGCGATCGATATCGAACCGGTCTCCTCAGATACGATAAGCGTCACGCTGTCTGATACCTCACTGATACCAACCCCTGCACGATGTCTTGTTCCCAGTTCCTTATTAATAGAAAGATTTGCAGATAACGGAAGATAACAGGTTGCCGCAATAACTCTGTTATTTCTAAGAATAACCGCACCGTCATGGAGCGGTGTATTATGCTCAAATATGTTAAGCAGCAACTGGTTGGTAACCACCGCATCAATCGGAATTCCTGTATCAATATACTCGCCAAGAGCAACCTTATCTTCAATTACGATCAAGGCTCCTGTCCGATTTGCAGAAAGAACCGTCACGGTCTTGATCAATTCGTATATCGTTTTATCAGACAGTCCTCTTTCTTCTGTATCCTCGTGCATGATGTAGTCAAAAAACTTCTTTCGTCCCAATGTTTCAAGTCCACGACGGAACTCCGGCTGAAACAGAATGATCACCGCCAGAATACCGATGCTGAATACATTTTTTAAAATATACAGAATCGTATTGAACTGCAATAAAGATGCAAGCATGGTAAATAAAAATATCAATACAATACCTTTTAACAACGTCCAAGCACGACTGCTCTTAAACCAAAGCAGTATTTTATAGATGACATACGAGAGTATCAGGATCTCAATAATATCACTAACATCCGGTCTGGTAATATAAAACCAGTCAAAATAGGTCTTTAAAAAAGCCATAAGCTTATCCATTTGATATCTCTCCTTTCCACAAGCTGTTATAAGTCAGGCAAGGCCTGAGCCGTGATCTGTTGTCATATACAGTTATGACCTGACAATATAGTCAGGTCATATGCAGGAATTTCTATTATCTGGTAACACCACTGATCGTATCGTCCTCCATAGAGTCCTGTGATGAGGCGTTGATCTTTCTTACACTTTTCTGTTGTTTTGCCATAACGATCTTCGGAACAGCTTTAACATAGTAGTAATATTCGTCGTCTTCAAACTGTGTATTCTCAACTCTTGAATAATCCACAACTGTTTTAAAGAACTGTACGATCACTCCGATGATCACTGCACATACGGAACCAAGCAAAATCTGTCCAACCGAAATACTTGCCTCTAAAACGACATTTCCAATCAGGAAAAGAATAATTTCAAATAAACCACCGACAATGATAGCCGCATACCATGAATATTCTACAGACATCCGGTAGATAACATATACGATCACCAACACAACTGCAAATACTGCAACTGTGAGCAATAAATTCTTATTATCAATCAAATGCTGGAATATATATTTGTAACTTTCAAGCATATTTTCCGGATCTGTTGATTTCTCCAGTTCCTTCAGATAATCTGCCGCATCCATTGAGAAATAATAAAATATTGCACCGAATGCCATCGGTACGATCGCTGTAGGTCCAACGATCATGCCTGCCAGAACAGGAAGCAGATACTGCAGCTTCAGTACAAAGAACAGCGGAGCATACATCATGATCCATGTTGTTTTCGGGAAGAAACGGATATACAGACAATACATCACAATAAATATGATGATAAATGATATTCCGATCTCCTTGCTTGCGGAAAAATAATTCATAAATGCAATTACTCCGCCAAATACATATCCAAGTCCATCCGGAACAAACGCACATACTACCGATAACAGGAAAATGATCAATCCGCTGGATGCTGTCTCATTATGTCCCCCTGTTATATGTACGATCGACCAAAACATCAGCAGTGCAAGCACAAATCTGATCACCGGTACCACGATCTTATCATATTTACTGCAGAAATTTTTTATACCATCTCGAAAACTCAGCAATGATGCCATGATTACTTCCTCCTTTTCTTTCCTTTGGTCTTATCCTCATTATCATAAAATGCGATCAGTTTTTTAAGATCCTGATTGTATCTTATAATATGAGGTTTTGCCTTGGCGTATCTATGGGAGTATAGAAACCATGCAAGAACCATAAATAATATACATACAAGTGCATATACGATCAATAGCTTATAGGCCATACCAAGCAGATCAAGATCTACCAGCTCTGTAATCAGCTTACCCATGTTATAATAAATATATGCCGCTACAACTATCACAAACAGGATCGTTGTAGACACTAAGGTTTTCAGGCAATTATATTTTACATAATCTGATTTGAAGTATCTGCCTTTTTCCAGATCTTCTTTTCCCGTTGATTGTTCATACATGGCAAGTCTGGTCATTAATCTGACCTTTTCTTCGTTTACCATCTTGTTTTCTCCTACTTCTTTTCTAACTATAAAAATCAGCTTTTGTTATTATAATCCATACGAAAAGAATAAGCAAGCATACGCCGGAAAAAGTTTCTTAAATAGAATTAACGCCTTGATTAAAAGAATGCCATGGCCCAGGTAAGGCAGACAGAGATGGTGGGTTGGTTGAGACTTGCTTCATTTCCGAGAAAGGTACACATGCTCGATCCGCTCATGCTCTTGTGCAAACTCGCCCTCCGGGCTCAGACATGCACCCGCATTCGCCGGCAATGTGATCTTTCTATTCGGAAATTATGCAAATGTTACAACCAACCCACCATCTCTATCTGTCTTACCCGGGTATATGGATAAACAGCCTTAAAAATATTTCTTGAGTTCAGCAAATACCGGTTTCAGGCGGTCAGCGCGAAGGTCGAAGTCCATCTCCTTGTATGACCATGCCGCACGACCGATACCGTATTTTACAAATACTTCATGGATAGCTTTATACCATAATACAGTGTTTGCCGGGTCTGCGTTTTCGATCACGCCATATTCTCCGCAATAAAGTGCTACGTTTCGTTCCTTTGCAACAGCGATCGCATCGGCAAACAGATCTTCAAAATATGCTGAATCAAGATTTCCCTTATAATCAAGGATCGACAGCGTTCCGGCAAGCTTTGCAGGCAGGTGTGCTTTTGCATATGCACAAAAATCTTCCATGCTGCCTTTGAATTCCATATGATAATCCGCCGGCATGTCATCTACCCACTGTGCGCCCTGATGTGTAAAAAGAAGAGGGTCATAGCTGTGGAAATTATATATGATATGTTCATCCATCGGCATCGGAATATCTCTGACTGCCTGCACGCTGTTATGCCAGTAACCACCGATCAGAATATCAGTTGTCGGTGCATATGCACGGATACGTTCTACACACTTTGGTGCGATCTCTGCCCATACAGCACCATCTTCTTTATCTACTACTTCATTTAATAATTCAAATGCAACTTTATCTCCATATCCGCCAAAGCGCTTTGCAAATTCTTCCCATAATCTGTAGAAGCGTTCCTGAAGAGCTTCGTTTCCAAAAAATCCACTCTGTTTTTCTCCCGGATCAAAGGAATAACCAGCGGTCTTATGCAGATCAAGGATCATATTGAAACCATATTTATGTCCCAATTCCAGCGCGCGTTTGATCCGTGCAAAACCTTCTTCCTTATACTGTCCGTCTTCTGTCTCTACCAGATTATAATCCACCGGCAGCCTGAGATGATCCAGTCCCCAGCTTGTAAGCTCTTTAAAATCATCTTCCGTAATAAAATTATTGAATCTGTCCTCGGAATAATCACACTGGGAAAACCAGCCTCCCAGATTAACACCCTTCTGATACCCTTTCCATGTCTTCATATGCATGATCTCCTTTTCATTTAGCAAATAATAAATTGTAATTGTTATTTTCTGAATTTATGATACTATAAATGCATATGTATGGAATATAACATATCCGATTTTTATATCAAATAGCTGACCTTCATTGTTCTGGTTGTATTTTGGCTGATGTACAATCCGTTCATTTGAAAAAGTACTGCTTGTATGCAAATATTTTTTTTAGCTGTATATTATATGAAAGGAGTATTTCCATGAATAAAGAATTACAGAAACTGTTATTAACGCAGCAGGAGGAACAGTCTTATCACCTGCCGATGGAGGCAGAGTATTCATTTTACCGGCGGATCGCAAATGGGGATATGGAGCTACTGAAACTAAATATGAATGCAGATACCATGGAAGGCATGGGAAAGCTGTCTTCATCCCCACTGCAGAACAAAAAATACCACCTGGTCATTCTGACTGCCATGATCACACGTTTCTGTATCGAAGCCGGGTTGGATCCGGAACAGGCCTATACTTTAAGTGATATGCATATCCGAAAGATCGATGCATGTCTGACACCGGAACAACTGGATCCGCGAAAAGGGGCTGTTGTGAAGGATTTTGTACTTGCCATGCACGAGCTTCATAACAGTCCCGGACTGTCTTATCATGTCATGCAGGTCGTCTCCTACATTAACAGCCATATCACAGAACCGATCCGGGTATCGGATGTCGCCGATGCAGTGAAGCTCCACCCGGACTATCTGACCCGTCTGTTCAAAAAAGATATGAACTGCAGTCTCTCACAATATATCATAAAAGAAAAATGCAGGGCGGCCCGCTACATGCTGTTAAACAGCCAGGCAAGCTGTACAGAAATCAGTTCATTTCTGTATTTTGCGTCCTGCAGTCATTTTGTAAATTGTTTTAAAAAAGAATATGGTCTGACACCGAATGCTTACCGCAAGCAGATGGGCGGTCTGTCAAATGATCGAAGCGATGCGTTCTAATACAACAGCTAAACCTCTCTCCATCTTTCCTGCCGATCGCATTGCGTATTATGTGAATTAATTTTGGTCGCAGCCCCCACACAAGGCGGGAACTG